>Ga0182027_10000978_pt1 | contig 48160 bp, 43 predicted proteins | sample 712E1DmetaG_FD_121300 | JGI IMG/M metagenome (GOLD analysis project Ga0182027, IMG submission 121300) | Permafrost microbial communities from Stordalen Mire, Sweden - 712E1D metaG (Illumina Assembly) | ecosystem: Environmental > Terrestrial > Soil > Wetlands > Permafrost | place: Sweden...
CGGTGGTCCCGATCACTTCGTCATGTTCCTTATGGCCGATCAGAATAATCGTGTATCCGTCGCGGATATACTTGTGAACTTCCAGATGAACCTTTGTCACCAGCGGACAGGTCGCATCGATGACATGAACATTGCGGTCTAAGGCCTCCTGGCGCACCGCTGGAGAGACCCCGTGCGCGCTGAAAATTACGAGACTTCCCGGGGGCGCTTCCTGGAGATTGTCGATGAAAATAACGCCCTGACGCTTAAAATTTTCGACGACCGAGCGGTTATGCACGATTTCCTTGCGCACATAAATGGGATGCGGGAATTTTTTCAGAGCGATATCGACGATATCGATCGCGCGCACGACGCCGGCGCAGAAGCCGCGAGGCCTAACGAGAGTCACTTTCATAACTAATATTATAGCAGAGGGGTTAAAGCGTCGGCGAGGGCGTTGAAAAGGACGTGGGCGATATAACCCGCCAGAGCCGTCGCCAGAAGGCCGAAAAGGCCGAGGAAGACGTTAATCGTCCCCAGGAAGACGGCGGCCAGAAGCGCGATGATCACAAACGTGGTCGCCGCCAGCCGCCCCAGGAATTGGCAGGCCGAAACAAACCGGCTCAGCGCGGGTCGTCGAGGAAGTTCCAGCTTCTCCGGTGGCGCGGAGACCTGCAGGACGGCCCCGCAGGCGGCGCAATACCAGGCTTTCAGCACGTTGGCATGGTGACAGAGATCGCATTCTTTATAACTGACATTCTGGACGATCTCTCGCTTGAATACGAAAAGCTTTTCCCCGAAACCAAGGATCGCCCATAAGACCGCCCCCAGGATGGCTCCGGTGGAGCCTTCGATCATGCGCTTCAAGCCCCATTCAGGCCTGGCGATATCCATGAGGCTCGCATACATCTGATACCCCAGCCAGCCGCCGAGCGCACCGCCCAGAAGACCGGCGACAAAGCCTGCCGCAACCCTAGCAGGCTTTCGCTCCATCATCGCGCTGACAAGCCCGATGCCGCCTCCAGCCGCCGCCCAGGTGACAATCACGGCCGTCATTCCGGCGGATTCTTTTCCGCCACGCACCACCCAGGCCGCCACGAGGCTGCCCACGATTCCCCCCAGGAGGCCCGCAAGGCCGCCGCGAACGCTTTTGACGCTTGATTCTTCCAGCATCCCTTCGGCAGAGCCCAGGAAGAATCCTCCAAGGCCTCCGGACAATAGAAAATGTGCGGATTGAGAAAGGCTGGCGCCCGCGGCCCGGCCGGCGGCGGGAATGACCCACCATCCGACCAAACCGGTGGCAAAACCGGCGAGGCTCCGGCGCAAAACCCAGGTCAATGTATCGCGCAGGCGGGCAATACGCGGTCCCAGGCGCGCGGCCGCAAAACCGCAGCGGATGCAGAAGTCACTGGGTGTGGACGAGGTGAAATTACAGCTGGGACAAGTGGTCACTCGAGTTAGAAGCCGCCGCCGAAGGCTTTGAAAAAGTCATCGCCGCCGCCGCTGTCTTTTTTCTCGTCTGCTTTTTTGGTCGTTTTGGCGCCGGGTTGGTCCTTTTTGCCAACGTCACCATGTTGCACAGGATTCACAAAGCTTTTGCGAAGACCTTCTGCGAAAGACAGGGTTTTGCTCCCGCGGTCGTACACAAAATGAAAGGGGCTTTCCTTTTCCAGCGGCTCATAGGAATTGCCCAGGCTGTCCCGCTTCTGCTCCCAGTCCGGCGCATAGAGCAGCTTGTTGCGCACATCGACGCGCCCCTTGGCGTCGAACGGAATGGAAAAACGGATCCGGTAAATGCCGTTGAAATTCGTCACCGTCGGATCAAACATGGAATTCTCTTCCCCGGGGTCCCCGACGCGCACGAGAACGCCTTCCACCGGGTTGTCGTTGTAGTCAACGACCATCCCGCGGATAAAGCCTTCGAGGAACTCGGTGTACTTCGGGACGGAGAGAAAACCTAGTTTCCTCTTGCCCGTCACTTTTCTGACGATCGACAGGTCCACGACCCGCTCTTCCGCATAGTCATACCGGACCAGATCCGCCTTCGTTTCGGCGGACGCTAAGACTTTCGGCGCCGGAAACAGGCACAAGCTGATGAGCAGAAGGCGGATGGAGGTTTTCATCATCATCAGGACGAGCGGGGATTGCTGGAGGCGTCGCGGCGGTAATAATCAAACGTGATCCGCCCAACCGTGGCAATGAACCGCTTGGCCATCTTATAGGTTACATCATGAGATGTCAGAACACAGATCATGTAATCGCCTTTAGGAGAGAAAACGATGCCGACGTCGTGGCAGGCCTTGCGCAGGAGCCCCGTTTTGTGGGCGATTTCCCAACCGGTGGGAAGAAAGCGCGGCAGGCGGTCGCGCAGGCGCTGATGCTTCATGATGTCGAGCATCTGGTCGCTGGCCTGGGCACTGACCAACTCCCGCCGATAAATCTTTTCAAGCAGATAAGCCATGTCGCGCGGGCTGGTCACGTTGTCTTCCTGTACGCGGCGGGACGTCAGCTTGAAGCCTTCCGGACGGATGATCGTGTCCTGAAGCCCCAGGGCGACGAACGTTTTCTGAAGATAATCGTAACCCAGCTGGCGCACGATCAGATCCGCCGCCGTATTGTCGCTGTGATCGATCATGGCTTCGAGGAGCTCCCGGTTCGTGTACACCGTCCCGATGGGAGAAAACTTCAACGTTCCGGACCCGCCCTTACGGTCCCTGCGCTGCAGGGTGATGGGTGCGCTCAAGGACATCCTGCCTTCTTCGACCGCCTGGAAGGCGGCGCATAGAATTGGGAATTTGATCAAGCTGGCGCTTGGGAAGACGACTTCGGCATTGCTGGACGCCACTTGTCCGCTCTTAAAATCTTTGATTACGTATCCGACCGTTGCACCGAAACGATTGGCGCGAGTGCTGACGGCTTTAGCCAGGGACGTCCAATCATCTGGATTGATGGCAATTCCCTGTGGCTTGGGAACCACGAGGGCGAGAGACATCGACTGGAGATTGTCTCCGGAAAGACAGACCAGAAGACCGACGCTGATCAGCCCTCCGTAAAGGATGGATTTATCAAACCGCACGCTTTTCTTGACTACCATGCCTATGCTTTAACAGATTCCCGCCAAAAATCAAGTGTTTTTACCATATTTTGCGAGCTTCCGCTCGAAATACATTTCTAAGCAAGAAATAGAGGACAATCAGATGAGGATGCTGGTATTATAGACGGCATGGCCTTCTTTCTGGCGCTTGGATACTTTTCAGCCTTGGCTGCTTTCTTTCTCATCAAACTCTTCCCCGCGTGGAATTCGGCCATTCCGGGAGGACTGCAGGACACGCGGATTTTTCTCTGGAATGCGTGGTGGTTCCATCACGCGATCTCGGTCCTGCACACGACCCCTTTCCGGACAACGATGCTCTTTTATCCCTTTGGTTGCCGGCTGATCTCGCATGATTTTCCTTTATGGATGAATCTCATCACATTTTTCGGGCAACGGGCCGGCTTGACCATGATCGCCGCTTCCAATCTCTGGTTCGTTCTCTCATGGATCCTTCTCGGCTTGTGTGTGTACGGCCTCGCGCGGGAAGTCACCGGCCAGCCGGCCGCCGCCATCGTCGCCGGGACCTACGCCATGACCCACAGTTATACGCTCGCGCGGGCGATGCAGAACTGGGGCCAGTTCAATGCCTATGCGATCGCACTTTTTCTCTGGTGTCTGGTCCGCGCCCGACGCACCGGAGAGAATAAACTCTTCATGCTTGCCGGTGCGACTCTCGCCTGGAATGCCGCCTGCCATTATTACTTCCTCATCTACTCCGTTTTGATCTGGCTCGCGGTCGCCGCCGCCGATGTGTCACCTTACGCTTATCGTTTGGTCCGATGGAAAGATTTCCCGGGTTCAGCGCGCGCAGTCCTTTTCGGGTTAAGCCTCGCCGCGGCTGCCATTGCTCTGGGAATTTCTCTCCATCCCGGGATCTATCAGATCGCGGGGCATACGCTCAGCATGCAAACTCCCGAGAATGCCGTTTTTGTCATGTGGCTTTTCTTGATGGCTTGGGGCGCCACCTACGTCCGCCTCGAGACAAAAAAAACAGTGCCAAGTACTACTTTCTGGCGGCAGCATCTGATTCTGGGACTGACCGCAGCCATTTGTCTGTCTCCGCTTATCTGGGGATCCGTCAGGCTTATCCTTGAAGGCGGATATCCGACACAGAGCATTCTGTGGAAGACCCATCTCCGAGGCGCCAATCTTTTGGCGCTTTTTGGACCGAATCCCCTCCAGGCGCTTTGGGGACCGGCAGTCAGTCAATGGTATACGGTACGAGGAATGAACCCGCAGGAGCAGGCGGCGGCTATCGGATGGGTTTGTCTGGCCGCTGTACTCATCTCTCAGATCTGGAAAGCGGACCGTCGGTCGCGGCGTTGGTTTTATCTCGCATGCTCAGCGACGGTTTTGGCCATGGGGACCCATCTTCACATCGCTCAGCATAACCTCTGGTGTCCGCTGCCATTTTTCTGGCTAAGACTCCTGCCCGTCGTCGGCAATGTCCGTGTTCCCGAACGCTGGATGGCGGTCGGCGCCATCGCCTGGTCCGTCGTCCTGGCCATGGCGCTCGTCAAAATCGGAGAACACCGAAAAGGGTCTTCATGGAAAATCGGTTTAGTCGTCACAGCGCTTGTCCTTCTTGAAAACTGGCCTGGCTTGCCCATGCGGCCAGTCCCCGCTGTTTCTCCCGTTTATGAACGGTTAAGAGAACTCCCGCCGGGCGCGGTTTTGCCCGTGCCGCTCTATATCGGAGACTCCAGCATCGGCACAGGGAACTCCGTGAATGGACAATTTATTTTCCCCTGGGACCATCTCTGGGCGCAGGTCATTCATCAGAAGCCGGTTCTCGGCGGATTTGTCGGCCGCATTTCACGCCGCTTGATTGATGACTACAAGTCCGATCCTTTTATCAGGACTCTTCTTGATCTCGAAGAAAATAAGATTTCGGATGGAAATCCGCAGCCGGCGGCAGGCGCGCGCGCGGTTGAGACGTTCCGGTTCCGGTATGTCCTGGTGTATCCGGAATCCACCCGCCAAGAGGTCCTTCAATATGTTTTTGGAAGTTTGCCGTTAGAACTTGTGGAGAAGACAGAGGCGATAGAACTTTACCGGGTCAGGGATGATCGAAGTGGCTGAGTTCCTTGAGCAGGCGGACGCGCTCGGTCAGCTGCCCAACGGAAAGGGTTTTGAGGCGCTCCAGGCTGAATTTCTCGACGGTAAAGGACGCCATCGCCGAGCCGTACACAACGGCTCGTCTCAGGTTCGCATCGGAAATGTCCCCTCCTGAATTCGCCAGATATCCGACAAACCCGCCGGCGAAGGTGTCTCCCGCGCCGGTCGGATCGTAAACATCCTCCAGCGGAAAAGCCGGAGCGGCGAATAAAGTCTTGTCGCCGAAAAGAAGCGCCCCGTGCTCGCCTTTCTTGATCACGACAAATTTCGGTCCCCAGGATTGGAGGAGCCTTCCCGCCTTGATGAGGCTGGACATGCCGGCGAACAGACGCGCTTCACCTTCGTTAATAAAAAGAAAATCAACCCGCTTGATGACGCGCTTGAGGGCTTCGGGCTTCAACCGGATCCACAAATTCATCGTGTCGCAGGCGACCAGCTTCGGCTTGTCCACCTGGTCGAGCACCGACAACTGAAGATCAGGATCGATATTGGCGAGAAAGACAAAATCGCTCTTCTTGTAAGCGCTGGGGATATGCGGCTTGAATGTCTCAAAGACGTTCAGCTCCGTGGCCAGCGTATGCGCTTCATTCAGATCGTATTCATAGGCGCCGCTCCAGCGGAAGGTTTTCCCCCTGGCGGTTTGAAGTCCACCGATATCGATCCTCCGGCTCTTCAGGAGTTCGACATGCTCTACCGGGAAATCGTCGCCGACCACGCCCACCAGGCGTACCGGTGTAAAGAAGCTGGCGGCATAAGACGCATAGGTCGCCGAGCCTCCCAGCGCTTCCTTGACGTTCCCAAACGGGGTCTTGACGCTGTCGAGCGCCACCGACCCCACGATCAGCAATTCATTCATCCGTGGCCTGCGTTATTCATTTTCAGGGATCAATTTAATCTTTTCGGGCGCGTCGACACCGGCGGCTTTGGCGACGGCAGTGAGAAAGGCATGCCAGCCATAAGGTTTCTCGAAGAAAGCGGCCACCAGCGTCCGCTCGTGTTCGTTCAGCTGCTCGACCCAGGGACGGCCCGCGCGAGGACCGCGGAAGGCCTTGTTGCCGAGGGCCGTAATCACGATCACCCGCGGCTTTTCCCGGAGGCCCCCCTCCCAGAGTTTCTTAATCACTTCCAAACCGTTCACCTCATCGGCCAGCGCGATATCCAGGACCATCACGTCCGAGGGATTCTTGAGGGTCTGTTCAACGGCCTCTTTTCCCGTCATTGTATGTTCGAGCTTCCAGTCCGGAAAAATAAAACGGATAAAATCGGCGATGGCATTCGCGGTCTCTTTATGGTCCTCAGCTATCATAATCGTTTTCACTCCGCCCTCCCCGCGGCGGGACTGCCCGCGCTGCATTCCAAGCGTTTCATAAGACTCCGGTAGCCTCCTCCATATTGCTTCAGTTCTTTTTCTCTTGCCCAAGCAGCGCGGGCGTCCCTGAAAGCCTCATAATAAATTAATTCCATCGGCCAATACCTCTTTGTGGTTCGACATAAACCATTTTGATGAGCTTTCACTCTCTGGCGCAGATCTCCTGTGGCACCAATATAGGTAATCCCCGTTTTATTGTTCCTGAGCAAGTAAACATAAGTCATCGTGCAAAACTCTGCGCCAGAGAGGCCGCGGGGAGGGCGGAGTTCATGCGGCGGCTCCCTTCCTCTGATCATAGCGGGGCAGATGGACGAAAAACGAACTGCCTTTGTCAACCTGGCTCTCGGCTCGCACGCGCCCACCCAGACTCCGTACGTATTGAGAGACCAAATACAACCCCACACCGGTACTCTGCTCCAGCGTTTCACGTCCTCTTCCCTGGTAAAACGGCTTATCAAAAATCGTCGGCAGATCCTCCGCCGGGATCCCGCAGCCGGAATCCCGCACTTCAATCAGGACCCCCTCACGGTCCGATCGGCACAAGACGTCCACGCGCCCCTGCCGGGTGGCTTTGATCGCATTATCGATTAAATTTTCAATCACTTGCTCAATTAAACTACGCTCTCCCCAGACGATCAGGTTCGGGATGGTTTCGAAGGCGAGCTGGAGATTTTTTTTCTCCGCATGAGGCTTCCAGCGCTCGACGGACATCTGCGCGGCTTCTCCCACATTGATGGCTTCCATGTTGCGGCTGCCGCGGAATCCTTCGGAGACCACCCGCCCGTATTCCGCCCAATTCTTTAGCCGGTGGGCCAGCCTCTGAATGGCCTGATCTTCGATGGTGCGGGAACGATCCGCTTCCTGGAACCATTCCAGGGCCTGTTTTTTTAAAGCTTCGAACGCCGCGCGCGCCTCGGGCGAACGGGCCCATAATGCCTGCTCGATGACCGGGATTTGCTTCTCGAATTCAAGCTTCCACCCCGCGATCCGCATCGCCCGCCAAGTCACCCGCCCCTTGAGCGCGTTCACATCGTTTTTCATGTCGTGCGAATCCTTCACCATGTTGAGCGCTTCCTGAGTAATCACCATGGCCTGCGCTAGGAAGTTTTCAAGACGAACTCGAAGTGTTTTTAGAATTCTGAGATCCTCCTGGTTGAATGGCCGCCCCGATCGCTTGGGTCCCAGGATTGCCACACCCAGCACATCGTCATCTTTCTTGACCGGAAAACATGCTGCGCCGCCAAATGAGATAAGTTCTTGATTGGCCCGAGCGGCATCACGGATCCCTTCCAAATCATCTCGGATCCACAACTGGCTATGGAGCCGCAGAAATTCGATCAGCGGACTTTTTTCCCCAAGCTGTACAGCGTCCTCTGCTCTGGATGGATTCTCGGAAGTCTGCTCCGCTTCGTGCATGAGGGTCTCCGTGTAACCCTGCTGTCTTGGGTCATACATGAAGATGCGGACTCGCTCGAGCATGGCAGCCTCTGTCAGCCGCGTGGCAAGAAATTTCAGCAGTTCCCGCAAATTGGAGAACTCCAGCAAGTCGTTCGGTAATTGCCCCAACTGCTGCAGGTAGGAATACCGGTTCGAGAAAAGGACCGAATCGATGGCCGGGAGAAGGATCCCTTTCACCCAAGGGAAAGAAACGGGCGTCAAAAGTCCCGTCGCCAGCGCCATCACGGCCGCGGCTACGGTGGGGGTTCGATGGAGCCACGGGTAGCAGAGGGCGAAAAAAACGCAAGCGGTGGCCCCTCCGGACAGCACATACGCCATCCAGTCGCGGACGACCAGTTCGATCTCCAATAGATGATGTTTGAGAATCGCGTAGGCAAGAATCGCCACAAAACTAATGACAAGGAGATCGTGGGGGATAGGCTCATAGCCCGTGTAGGCGGCGGCGAAGTGAAGAAGCCCGCCGCAGTAGGCGATCCCGAATCCCAGAAAGAGATATTTGTAACGGTTCCTTCGCCATCCCGTCGTTCGCTGGAATTGCGCCAACATTCGGTAGGAACCGTAACCTCCGGTCAAACCGAAATAAAGGACAAAAAAACCGAACAGCGGACCCGGCTGAACGGCTCTCAACCAGCCGGATGCGACAACCCCCTGGATGTAATGCGTACTCCAGGCAAATAAGGAAAAAAAGATCGAACTCCCGAATGCGATCCGCAGCACCCATTTGTCGAGATATTCGCGAAGCTCCATCACGACGAAATAGAGATACCAGAAGAAGAAGGGAACGAAGGCGGCAAAGCTGTAGATCACTCGCGCCCCCCACAATCGCCAGTCGGGATCGGAAATCACCGTCATGAAGAACGGGAAGGAAGTCCACATTCCGATGCTCGCGCTAACACCTGCGAAGAGCATGGTCTCCTTGCGCCGGTCTCTGGCCTGCATGGCTGTGATGGCCAGCCAGAAACAAAATATCACGGCGACCAACGACAGGATCATGTAGGGATTCATGACCGGCTGTTCCGGACGATTTCCAGTTCTTCCGAGGTGATGCTTCTCCCGAAGCTCTTGAGGTTTCCCAAACTGAAACCATGCTTCTTGGCCAGAGCTCCCATTTCCTGGACCTTTTCCACTGTAATGTTGCCGCCCAGGGAATAATTCTCAAATCTCTCCTCGAGAGCCAGAATCATCGTCTCCGCCATGCAGGCGAATGCTAACGACGTCGGGAGGCCGAAGAAGAAATTGAACCGCACATTCCCCGGCGGGCGGATCACGCCGCCATCGATTACGAGAATGTCCTTCCGGAGAGCCGCATTTTCGCGGGAAACGTTATGCGGCTGAGACAAATCGCAGATAACCGCCCCCGGTTTCAAAACGCGCACGTCCAGCAGGACGTCCGGAGTCGAGGTGCACAGGAGCACGAGATTGGTGTCGCGAACTCCATCGTCCATTCGGGTGGCGATTCTGATTTCGAGAGATGGGTTGATTTTTCGGAGGTGGTCGGCCAGATCGCGAAGTCTCACCGGGTTACGGGCGATGAGGCTGATGGCTCCAAGATCCGGCGCCAGCACTTCGCTGCAAATGCTCGCGATCGTTCCTGTCGCACCGACGATGGCCAGGCGCGTTTCTTTCAGCGTGAGACCCACGGCGGAAGCGGCCGCCAGAAGAGCATCGAGCGCCGCGCGGATGGTGTATGCGGTGCCCGTTGTGACCGGGATCGACAGCGCCTCCGCCAGCTGCGCGCCGCGACGTCCGACGAGGGCCGTATACGCCCCCAATCCAAGTATTTTCGCTCCTAACTCCTCGGCCAGACGGCCCGCTTCGATCATGTGATCCAGTGTCTGTTTTGGATCGTCATGAAGAATATGGCGCGGCGTCAGCGGCGAATAAATAAGGTCTCCTTCGATGATCTTGCCAGTCAACGATTGAACCCCGTAGACATGGGACGCTTTGAAAGGAGGCAGCCAGCTGAAAATTTTTTCCAGCAGAGGCTTCCGGCTTTCTTCGCACCGTTTATGAAAGAAGGTTTCTTCATAGAGATCCAAATCCGTCGAATGGATCAAAAAGGCGAACTTCGAAGGACCTGGGTTCGTTTTTTCGATCCACCGTTTAATCGTATGAAGCGCTTCGTCGAGACGGTCATGAATGTGGGATTTCAATTCGTTTCCCAGGAATCGCTCCAGGCCGTCGAACCCGAAGTTGATATAAACTCGAAGAGTTACCAGCGCGGCGCCGGGGATTTTGGATATCCGCAGCTCGCCGTCACAAGCCTCGAGATCCCCTCCGATCCGGCGAAAATGCACGGTTTGCTCCGAGTCACTGAAGACGACACGGGAAGACCATTGAATCAGTAGATCGCCGAGATTGAGCCCAACTTCAAGAACACCGCTATCGACTGGAGGATCATTTGAGTCGGCGGGCGAGATCTTGAGGTTAGGAATCAAAAAGGAAACATTAGCGTAATCCCGGAAGAATTGGTAAACGGCATCAGGCAGACTATGAATCGGAACCTGGATCTCGATTCCGCGGCGATCCACCCAACGCCGATCACGAGCCCGTGGATGTCTTTTTTCGAGAGCGGCGGCACTACCCCTCTGATGACGTCTATCCGGCCTGTCGGGAACCCCGGATCCGCGCCGGGGACCTGTTCTCCGGTTCTTCGGAATGGTGTCCATGGGCAGCAACAACTTCCAGCTGTCGGTGCGACGATGACTTGGAGTTTTTTTGTGATCCACGGATCCCTACCGCTCTTTTCTAGCGAGCCAGCTCACTTGTGCGTTTGCACCATATATCGGCATCAATGACGACGCAGTGCATTATTTCAACATTTTTTAGCAAAGAAGACCATTGCTCTGTGACGGGTCTTAAGTCTTGCGCGCCACAACAATGTTGTACTCGCCGCAGAGGACTTCTTTGGAGAGATACATCTGAAAAATTTTGCGGTAGAGCGCCTCGTCCGGTTTTCCTTCATACCGCTTCTTGAAAGTCCTCGCATAACGCGCTCGTGCGAAAGGATAGATGAAGTAATAAAGGACCTGGCTGACGGGTCGCAGCTTCCAGGGATGAAGCTCTTCAATCGTAAAGCCGGCAAAACGGAAAAACGCTTCCAGCCTCTGGAAGGGCAGCAGATTGATATGGCTCATGAAGAGATTGGGGAGGTCCGAGCGGATCGGCCCCGGCGGGTTATCGTGGCTTCCCGTGATCAGAAACAACAGCCGATTCTGTAAGGAAGAAACATTCGGCGTCGTCAGGAACATCAGGCCGCCGGACTTGAGGACCCGTGAGCATTCCCGCAGAAAGCGGAAAGAATTCTCCGTATGCTCGATGCCTTCGATCGAGACCACGTAATCGAAGGAGCCGTCCGGGAAAGGAAGCTTCTCCCCCATATTGGCCTTGACGTAGGAAACGCCCGGGAGAACATGAAGCGACTCGTCGATTTCCGCCGCGACGGCGTCAAACCCGTTTTCAGCCGCCAGTTTGGCGAAATAGCCAGGCCCGCTCGGGACATCGAGCAGGCGGCCTGGTTTTCTTCCACGCAAGAGGCCCCAGACCAGGTCATGCAGATAGGCGTTGTGCTTAACAGGTAAGGAGCTCATGCGGATTCCCGGGGCTCGGAAATCTGCACATAGGGAGGTGTTTCGTGGTGGTCAATCCTGACCACCAAAAGCGGCTTGCCTTTCCTGATCAGGCGCCCCTTCAAGACGCGAAAGAGCCGGGCGCGATGCGGAACAGGAAGCTTAAACTCTTCGACGAGCTCCGCGAGGGCCGGCCCCGCTTGCTCGACTGAAAGCCCCCAGCGCGTAAAGGCCTCCAGAACGGCCTGCCTTTTCCCTGAAGGGATTTCACCGCGGTCCGCCGGCCAGACATCGTTTTCCGGAGTCATCAGAATCTCCATCAGCTCTTTTTGGGCTCGGCGTTTGGCGACCTTCCAGCGTTCGACAGGCAACCGCTGAACAAATTCTCGGGCGGCATAGAGCAGGCGCGCGTTGTAGGGCAGCCCGCCGGGAAGGACCATGAGGACTGGGATATCCGCCTTTAAGGTCCGAAGAAGCCGCCAGGCGATCCGGTCATAGCCGGTGTTGCGCAGAAGAAGATGCTTCTGGATCCAGGACTGGGTTGAAGGCTGGCGGTCCCAGGCCACGTAGATCCGATGCACCCAGGCGCCGTAGAAGGCGCCGGCAGGGACAGAGATCGTATCGAGCGCGAAAGGATCGATGGCCAGGAAACATTGAGGATGAGACGGAAACCAGGCCCCTGGTTTCTCCGCTTCCACCACCGCATCCGCGATTTTCAACCCCTGACGCAGGAGCTCAAACCGCAGCCAATGATAAGGGCCTTCGGTGTCAGGATGAGACGTGAGAATCAAAAGGGCCGGCCACTGGGCGGTCTTTTGCTTGATGTCCCTGGCGAGCTGGACTGTTTCTTTAATCCGTAAGGGAAGCTCGGGGTTTTCGGCGGGAGAATACCCTCCCATTTTACAGTTGACCCACTGAATAAAGTGACGACGCAGAGATAAGGGCACAAGCCTCATCCCCTGCCCCCAAAGAAATCCCAGCACATTGAAGATAGGCTCGATGAAGATCCGTTCAGGAGGAGGGCTCTTGCGACCGAGCGCGAGAGCGGCGCGAGTGGGAGGGAGGCCCCGGGCTTTGCGCCACAGGTCATCCGCCGCGATGACCGTGTTGATCAGGTCCTCGGGCGTTACTTTAGGTTGCACCTTACGGGAGTTGATAGGCGATGAGAACCGTTTTGTCTCCGGCGCCGACGGCGGCCGCCCAAAGCTGGGGCGTGCCGCGCTGCATGGCGTCTCCGATTCCGAAATCAGCCAATTCGCCGGAAATCGCCAGTTTCCATAGCGGCGCCATTTCGAGGCCGTTCCAGGCGAGGTCCAGAATCTCGGACTCTTTAAAGATCTTCAGATGGGCGAGACGGATGGGCGTGAATTGAATATTATGCGGCACCAGAAGTTGCATCTTCCCTGAGGTTGGCTTTAGAGAGACCAATCGAGGATAGATACTGCCCATCTGATCATTGTCCCAGCTGAAATCCGCCTTGGTCCCTCCATAGCGTTCATCAGAACTCCATTTGGCATCCTTAAAGAACAACCGAAGACGTTCTCCACCCTGGAGAAGCGCGAGGTCTTCCGCGCCATCCCCATCCCAGTCGCCCCACGTAAATCCGAACATCTGATCGTCGTTGAGCGCCCGCACAAACTTGAGGGGATTGCCCTCGCGGTATCCCTTGCCCGATTTCGCGAGCGGGGCGGGCGGACGAACGCGGAGCTCACGGGACATGGACAGATCCTGCAAAAGCAGTTCACGCTTGCCATTGGCGTGCTCCACCGCCCGCACAACGCCTCCGACATGGCCGACCTCCTGCAGAGAACCTTTCGTGTATTCCAGGACAATTGTCCTGAACCGTTTGACACCTTCAATGAACATGGTGGCGAAAATCTTGTCATGCCCTGAAGCATCCGGATCCGCAGTTTCGATCGATAGATAATTGCTGTAGCCGTGTCCTTTGAACTTAGCGATCGACTCCAGCGCCTTTCCATTCCAGCGGAAGGCTTCCACTTGGTCCCGGAAAGCGATCACGACCTCTTTCTTACCGTCGGCATCGATATCGCCGAGGGCGAGTCCTATCGCTTCAGAGGCCATCGGCTCGCTTCGCCAAAGTTCCTTGGGTCCTTGGACAGCAGGCGAGGCGGCAGACACCGATGGGGTGGAAACCTGAATTTCCTTAAAGCGCGTGCGATCACCCGCCGCCACCGCACCTATACCTTCCATCAGGCTTCCCACCGAAAATTTGTCTTCCACGTGGCCGATCGTTCCACTGCCGACCGTTTCTTCGGCTCGCCCGAGCACTTCTCCAGTGACCGGATGCTTCAGCTCGCCCTTTTCCCGATAGACCAGAAAGGCATCCCCCGCTTTGACTTCAGAGGTTTTTCCCCAATCAAGATAAACGGTCGCCGACTCCGCTTTGACGACATAACCATCCGGAGTCAAACCAAAGGCGAACGACATGGCAAATGGCAAAAGGCAAATGGTAAATGGCAAATGTTTCCCAAAGGCCTTCTGCCATTTGCCATCTGCCATCTGCCATGCCGTCAGATTGTGTATTTCCATGCGGACTCCAATTCATTGAGGCTTCTAAATTTGGCGGGATAGGAATCGGACAGCGCGCGGTCGGTGTCCGCCCCGGATTTGAGCTCACTGAGAAATTGAGCAAACCCCAATGCGCTTCCCTGGCTGAGGAGGTATGTGACCACGCTTTCCACTTGCTGATACCAGGCGTCCGTCCGACGCTTTTCTTCCGTGCTGGTCACAAAGAACGTCATCTGGGAAAAGGGCATGTGGTTTTGGCGCAACTGGGTGGTTTTGGAACTCACATAAGTCGTGCGATCACTTTCCGTCATCTTGGACAATTCTTCATTCATGGCCAGGCCTTCTTCAAGCCACTTATTGGCCGCCGCTTTGTCTCCCAGGTAGGACTCAAAGATCAGATGGACCATCTGGTGGGCCAGTTCAGGAATGAGGTTTGGGTCCGGGTAAAAGTAGATCGCTTTGCCGGCTGTCACGGCATGGGACCAGAGGGGTTGGTGGGTCTTTCTCAAATATTCATCCTGATCCTTGTACTCGACAAGAGTATAGTTCCCCGACGCCAGGAACGTGTATAGACCCGTATCGTTGCCGATCTTATTGTAAAGATCTTCCGCCGCCTGCTTAAGAGCATCCACATCCGTCTGGGAATAGCCTTTGATCGTGAAATGCATGCTGGTGATGCTGAGGTTTCCGGGGTCCAAGTCCGGGAAAACCGTCGCCGCATTGGCGGCATTGGGCGCCATGGGAACCAACCCTGGCGGCAGCTGATCGACGGGCACGCAGGAGGCGAACAACATGGCAAATGGCAAAAGGCAAATGGCAAATGGTACATGACCGTTTCTCCATTTGCCATCTCCCATTTGCCATCTCCCATTTGCCATGTTGTTAGTCCTTTTTCTCTTTCTTGGGTGGAGCGCCAATCTCACCGAGCTGCCGGGCGGCCGCCGCGCGGACAGCGGGCTCTTGTTCCCCGGCCACGATATCGGTGAGCCATTTGACCATCTTTTTCTGGCCGATCTTGCCGATCACTTCCACCGCTTTTGCCTTCGCGCCGTTTCCCCAGGTGAACTGCGGGTTGACCAGAGATTCGCTCAACCGCCTGGGCGTTTTACTGTCATTGGCGACGATCAAGGCATTCACCAGCGCGCCCTGCTCTCCGGCATCGGCGCTGGCGACCAGCGCGGTTTCAAGGGGCTTCACGGCGTCTTCCGCCGCATCCGGGATGGCCGCCAACGCCTGCGCGGCGGCAGTCCGGACTTCCAGATTCGTATCCTGAAGGGCCTTTACAAGTGACTGGACGGACGTCTTCGGGAGCCCGCTGGCGAACGCCTGAGCAACACTAAAACCAAGACATAAGCTGAAAAGAAATAGCTTTTTCATAGTGACCAATCGTAACTAATACAATGACATCGTGACAATAAGGCCAGTCCCGCCGTCATCCCCGAATGATTCTGTCGGGGATCCATGGATTCCCCACCAGTGGCCGTGGGGAATGACGTTAATTATGCTATTAACCTTGTTTGCCTGCAGTCCGCAGCGCTTCTTCTATTACCCCAACCGCACGCTTTACGTCGATCCGGACAAGGTCGGGCTGCATCCCGAGCTCGTGCAGTACCCCGCCCCGGATGGAAAATTACTCACCGCGCTCTTCTTTAAGACCGACCAAACGCCGAAGGGAACGGTCGTGCATTTCCATGGGAACTACGGCAATGTGTCCAACCACTTCTCCCTCTCGCTCTTCCTCTTAAAGTACGGGTTTGATGTGCTGGCTTTCGATTATGAGGGCTACGGCGCATCGGAAGGCAGACCCACGCCTAAAAATTTGATGGAAGACGGGATCGCCTCCGTGCGATATGCTCAAGCCCATCTGCGCAGCCCGGCTACAGGAGTCGTGGTCTTCGGCCAGTCGCTCGGCGGCGCAACCGCCGTTGTCGTGGCGGCCGAAGAACCGCTCGTTAAAGCCGCCTTGATCGAGGCGGCTTTCTCCAGCCATGCGGCGATGACCCGGGCGGCTCTGAAGCGGAATATTCTCACCTGGCCGCTGTATCCCTTCGCTCCCCTATTTATGAATCACTCGTACGACGCCATCCGCTTTGTCGGGCGCATCAGCCCGCGCCCCGTGTTTTTCATCCATGGAGATCAGGACCAGATTGTTCCCGTACAAATGTCAAAGGACTTATACGAAAAAGCGGGTGAACCCAGAAAACTGTGGGTCGTCCCCGGCGCCGGGCACCTCGAAGCTCATCGCAAGGCGGGAGTCGAGTACGAGAAGGCGGCAGCCGATTTCTTTACGACTGCTCTCTCTACAGGCACCAAACCCAACTGAACATCACTTCCTTGTACGTATTCTGGCGCTGGAGCTGAGCGCGCAATTCCATGTTTCGGGTGAGCGAGAAACTTTGATTCAGTGCGAGTTTCGTGGTGGACGGCGTCCCCCCCACCGCATACTCGTCATGCGAGATTTGAAAACGTGCTCGCCAATAGCGGCAGGGCGAGAAAAGGAGGCCGCCTATCGGCCCCCCTCCGGCGCGCACGTCGTGATCGAAGGCGTGGCCTAGTTCGACCTCCATCTCTGCCATCCCAAAGACGAGTATCTTCTCGTTCGTTCCCGGCAGCCAGGCCGAATAACCGCTCCCCAGGTTTAATCCGTAATAGAGACTGTTCTCGGGATCACGATTAAGCTCATCCGCCACGGCCAGACCCGTTTTCACTTTCCATGACGGCGGGTGGATCCAGCGGTCCCACGGCGTGATGGAGATGAGGTCGACCAGCGAGAAGTCCTGAACATAGGCTGTTTTGCGATCATTATCGTAACGGAGCTTGAGGTGAAACATCTCCAGCTGGCTTCCCGGGAGATACCCCGGCGTAGGATCATCCTGGTCATGCAGGGCCGGCCGGAGAGAAATTTCTTCGAAGTGTGAACGATTGGAAAATCCATATGCGAGATCAGCTCGCCCTGTTTTGTGCCCTTGATCGGGCGACGCGACTGAGGAGCTGGACAGAACAAGGGACGGACTCACGGCGCCGACCTGGTTGCGCAGGAGCAGGAGTTCCTTCTCTTTTTCCTGGGTCGATGGGGGCTGGTCTCTTTTGAAACCAACCCGATAGCGGAACAAGTCATAAGCGGAATCGAGCAGCATCGCTCGTCGCTCCGGCATAAATACCGACAGATCCGCGGCAGGAATACGGCTGGGATCTGCGGCTGTCCGTTCCGCAAGACGGATTTCTTCGGGAAAGAGACGATTTCTTGCGGCAATCATTTTTGTCGCTTGGCTGGGCCGGTAGCTTACGCTTTCCAGCATCCCTGGGGCCTGGATCACCCGTCGGACCGTATCCATCGGGATCGCTTTGAACACAAACGGACTGCTCGACGATAATGAGGGATCCATGACATCCAGGACCGGGAGCAGATAATAGGAGCAATTCTTATTGAAGAAGAAATAAGGAAACCGGGTGCTTCCTAACTCCCAGAGATGCTCGAGAAGGCGATCGAGCTGCGCCGGCGAGGCTTTTAAATTGTATTCCCACAGGTCGCGAGATTCCAGATTGTTGTATTGCTGAACCTTCATGTAGTAAGGAAAGGTCGAGAAGCGGCCGTGATAGCCTCCCGCAAGCCCTTTGAAAGCAAACAGAAAACCGTTATCCGACTCCAGGTCGGCGGCAAAATTGACGGCGTAATCCAGGAGCCTCTCATTGGAGGTATGACTTTTGGCATTGAGCCGCAGAAAAGTATGACCGTAGGTGGACGCAGGGTTGTTCATGAAATACGACGCAAACACCAGGGACACCGATCCCGGGTCCATCTGCACTTTCCATTTGTCGAAGCGCGGACAGCTAACCTCTGGAAGCTGGGAAGGATCGAAAGACAGTTCTTCTTTTAGCCAAGCGTAGCGGGCAGGATACCGGCATTGCGGAGATTGGCGGCTATCGTCATTCGCTCTAGCCGCTAGAGGCACCGTCCCCCTGTAGAGTTCTAAATTGTCGGCGCCGTTTGAATCTGCGGGGGATGACGTTTGGAAAAAAGCAGCGATGGTCGCCTCTAACTCAGCTTCTGGGTCTCGCCGACCTCGCGGCGACAAAAAAACGACGGATCACCGATCTCACTCTGATAAACCCCGAGCAGATTGCGGCGGTAATGGAGGAGGCGCTGCCAATAGGAATGGTGGGCGAGATTCTTCTGGTGGGCGCGGGCCTGGAGCGTCTCGAGGTAGGAGGAAGCGAAGGCGGGCTGGACCATCACAAGGACGATCCAGCCCGCCAGTCGTGTTAATCGTAAGCGCAGCGGTTTCTTATCCGAGCAGTTCAGGATGAGACGCCAGTTTTTCCGACAAGGTACTCAGCATCTCTCCCGAGGACGTTTCCGCCGAGGGGAAAAGAATCTGATATTCCGCCTGGAAGAACCGGACCATTTGCGGCCTGGTCGCCTCCGAGGCTCCCAGGAGCGAAGCGAAGACATTCACGTATTCGCCCTGACCGGCGGCCATTTCCTGGCGCAGAGACGCGAGGTTCACATCCGCGAACACCTCCGTCGCGCGCGCCAACTTCACCGCGCCGTCTTCCGTACAGCCGGAGGTGCCGGAGCTTATGCCGAAGGTTTGTATTCCAGTCCCATTCGTCGTGGCGCCCAAAACTTGAGTCACTTTCTCGTTGTCTTTATTGGACAAGAGCAAATACCCGAGTCCGCAGCCGGCCATCGGGTGGTTTCCGCGTGCCATCACGAATGTGGGCAACATACTCACAGCTAAACCAAATGCAATTACTTTTCTCATAGTGCCTCCTTGAAGTTAGTTCTCAAGTGTCCGCCTCCCGGGGCAGGACTCGAACCTGCAACCCTCCCGTTAACAGCGGGATGCTCCACCATTGAGCTACCCGGGAGGTGGACACTTAAGACAATTTCTCATTCTATCGTGCAAAGTGATTGTAGAAAAATTGGCGTCTTTTCGACAAAATAATGCGTGCCTACCGGCAGGGGCCCAGAAATGACCAAGGCCTTTAGGGCATCATTTTTTAGCCCCTCGCCCCATAGAACAATTCCTGGACTCGCGGCATACATAGGAATGAAGCGGGGAGGGGAGGAAGGAGTGTCCATCATGCAACAGGCCGCAAGACGATGCCGCCGCTGCCGCGGACAGTTGGAAGCCCGGCTCGTGGAACACCCCTACTGGCACGGCATTACCCTCGTGGCGGTCGTTCAGGGCGTTCCCTCCTGGGTTTGCCAGCTCTGCGGCTATCACTATTTCGACGCGGGGGTGGAAACGACCCTGGGATTCATCGTCAAGGACTATGTGAAAATGGGAACGATCTTCCCCATCCCCACGACCTCTTACCGCGAAGTCTCCAGATAATTAATTCGATTCGGCTTTGGCTCGGATGGCGCTGGCCTGAGGAATAAGGAGGCGGCGGGCCATGGTTTCCAATTTCGTGTTCGTCATGTACCCGGCCGGAACGACAGTGGCATGGAAAATAATCTGTGAATCATGCGTCGCGGGATCGGTGGCCAGCTCGATCGATCCCCGCAAACTCTCGTAATCCCCCGCAATCCTCTCAAATTCCAGAGTGTGCTGTTGAGGATGCTCGATGATTCTTAGATGCAGGTTCAGCTTGAAAACAAAGAACATGAAGCGCGTCAGGCAGGTGACATGGACGATCGCGGCGGCACCGTCCTGCCCCTCCCGCTCACTGGCCAGCATGTCCGGAACAAATTGCTTCAGATGGTCATATCCGGTGAGCGTCTCCCAGATCCGCTCGACGGAAGCGTGGCTGTTGGTACGCACAAGAATGGTTCGTTCTCGCCCGCTGCCCTTCTCCATCCGGAAATCGATCGCGCCTCCCTGGGAGGCGTTCAAAGGCATGGCGGCCTCCACCGCGGGCGCGGCTTTGAACGGCTCTTCGCGCTTGGGAGCCTGGACCGGCGCGGCAGCCTCGGGTTTGGACTCAGGCTTAGAAGATCCCATCGTCTCTTCGGTGCCTAGGCGCGGGTCATGGGCCAGTTTTCGCTTCACCTCCGCCAGATCAAAAGCGTCCGCGACCCGCCCCAGGGCCGTGGTTCCATACAGCTTGGCAAACTGACGCACGACGGTATCAAAAGCCAATGGAGAAGCCCCGGGCTGGGCCGCCAGAACCAGTTCCTCGGTATCCTTGGCGATGGCCCGCCGGTCTTCCGGCGCGATGCGCGATTCATCGAAAAAGGCGTGCAGCGTATTGGAGCGGACCTGATCCTGGCCCCCGGGCTCCACGGTTCCACGCTCCAGATCGGAGGCGAAGGCGAAATGCAGCGGTTTCTTCGGCGATCCGTCGGCTTCTTTCCCCCCGGAGAAGGTCAGGCGCACTTCATAGAGCGGCCCGTCTTTCTGCTCCGCCGACCAATCCAGATCGTTGTAGAGATAGACGCGCTTGCCGCTCTCAAAGGCGGTGTTGTATTCGCGGTCCTTCAGGATCTGCATCAAAATCTCGACATTTCGCTGAATCGTGCGCTGGCCGCCATAGATCCGGGTGCGCTGGACCTGTTGGATGGCCTGACCTTCCTGTGTCGTCCAGAGATCATGATCGGCGCGGCGTTTAGCGGCGTAGGGAGACTTCAACGGTGAGGAATTCCGCTTTTGCAGCGGCGTCGCTTCGGCGATGACGCGATAAGAAGCGGCTTTTTTCTCTGTCGGAGGTTTCTGTTCCGCCGGCTCTTGGTCGGCTTTCGGCGTGACTCCCGGCAAGGCCGCCACCGGCGCGCCGGTACGATGCCGAACCGGTGGATGATCGTAATGCTTGGCGGACTGACGGGGCGGGGCGGCAGAAGGCAATGGAGGCGCTTCCGGGCGTTGAGAAACAGGCGCAGGGCTCTTTGGCAAAACGTGATGTTTCTTCTTCCAGGACTGGAAACCCAGGAAGGACCCCCCCGCGACCAGAGCGGCCGCGGCGATCGCCATGACAAACTTGGCCAAGGGGACCTCGACCATCGTGCTGGCTTTAATGTCCACTTCCGTGGCCACCGGACCTGTCGGCTGGAGTGGTGCAGAAACGGGGGTTGGAACCGATATGGAGACCGGGACAGGAACAGGCACGGGCTCTGAGACGGCGCTCGGCGCTGAGAGATTTGAGCCGCCTTTTAATTTTTCTCCGCATTTCATGCAGACAGACAAATTGCGCGGATTTTTGTACCCGCAGGCTTCACAAAATTCCCTTAATCCCGCGGAGGCTGAACGCGACGCCGCAGGAGTAGGAACGGCTTTTTCTTTGACGGGACTTGTATCCGACGGGAGCTCTTCCAGGGCGGGCTTGAAATCGGTTTGCTCCAGCTTCGGAGCGGCATTGCCGGCATCCAAAGTGAAGGAATTCAGTCTCGGCGGAGAGATAAAGTAGGACTTGATCTCAATCACTTCATCCGCCATTCGCCAGGTCTGCTCCCCTTCCAGACAAACCTGTGTCAGCAGATTAAAGCCTGGAATTTTCCGCAAAGCGGGAATGTCAACTGGCCCCTGAATTTTATCGCCGATATAGACCCAGAATCTTGCCATAGATCGACTCTAGTGTAGGGTGAGTTTTGGCGAATTAAAAGGGTTTTTTATGCGAGCGCGATGGTGATGTCTACGGCGGGCGCGGCTACCGCGGTGAGGGTCTGGCGGGGGATCAGCAACGTCTGGCCATCCTTCGCCGGGAGTGACCGGCCCTGGAGCAGGGCCGATTCGATGCGGTACTGGCCGTAGGGCTTGCGGGAGCGATTGAGGTAGGTGACTTTGAGTCGTTTGCCGGCAAAGCAGATTTCCACCGAAATCTGGCCGCTTTTTCCGAACTGTTCAGGCACGAGCTTGGGCGCCAGAAACAAATCGCCCCATTGCCCGCGGATGCCGAGGACCTGGGTCACCAGCGTGAGGAGATACCAGCTGGCCGAACCCGTCAGATAATGATACATCCCGCGTCCCTCGCCGTTGAAATATTCCGGCAGACCGGGATATATTCTGGCCGTCTCCGCGTTCATGCACATCTTATAAAGGCTGGAAAAGACCTCGTAGCCTTCTTCCACAAAACCGCGCTGATAGAGCGCGTTGGCGAACATCACCACCATATGACTGAAGAACGCGCCGTTCTCCTTTTCCCCATAGGCGAAGGAGAAGGCGCGGCCGAGATGAGGCTGGATCTCCTTAAAATCCGTGTTGAGGCGGAACCCGCCAGCTTTTTGTCATACAAATAGCGTTTGGCGGCGGCGAAAGCCTGCGCCACCTGTTCATTGGTCGCCACACCGGACATGATCGGGAAAACCTGGCCGGTGAGTGTCATCCGCACGCCTTTCGAAGAGTCGCCCTCGACACGCGTCGCTTGATTGTCGTAATAACCGTTAAACCAGGCATGGCCGGCGGAATTCTTGATCCATTCGTTCTCGCGAACCTGCCGACTGAGCGTCTCGCCCTTTTGCCGGAGATTGGATGCCAGAGCGTCGATAGGCCAGGGATTTTTCCGTCCCGTGACCCCCTCTTTGATACGGGTCTGATAGCGGCGCAGCTGTTCCTGCCCAGGCGCCTGCGGGCCCAGAAGAATATCCAGTTCTTCGGCCAGAAGGACGTCCTTCAGAACCAGTTTTTGATGGAGGATCTCGAGAGTATCAGCGAGGCGCAGAAGGTTGCCCGCATAGACAGCCGTAAAAGGCACGCTTTCTCCCCGATCGTGCGCCATGTCAAGGCCGTCATTCCAATCGGCATCCTCCAGGCGGCAGTTCCCGTGCTCGCCGACATTAAAGTAGGCGACCAGATGCTGAACGAGGAGATGCTCCAGAACCGTCCCGTGCCCGCCAGCTCCCTGATCGCCAAAGTAAGGAACCGATTCCAGAAGAAATTTCAGGTCTCCGGTCTGGTGGAGGTAGAGCTCGGTGGTGATCCAGGGCCAGACCCCATGGTCCATCCAGGTGCGGGAGAGGTTGTTGCGGTCCGCGATGAATTCGTCCGGGGCCTTGCCGATGATGGTGGCGTTGGTGCCGTTCATGCGGACCCCGGCGAAGTTGTTGAGCAGGAGGCCCCGACAATCTCCGCTATCCATCAGAAGGAGCGCCAGGCAGTCCTGCCAGAGATCGCGCCACCCGCGGCCGCCGCGGCCGTAGTCGAAATCCGGCAGAAACGAACAACCGAAAATATTGCGCAGAACCGGCTGGAGGGCGACCCAGCGCGCCCAGCGGCCAAAATCGGGATCATCAGCCGTCACCTGAAGACGATCCAGACGTTCCTTCCAGAAAGCCCGCGTGTGATCCAGCGCTTCTTCAGTCTTTTCGATAGTGCCATAGGCTTTGAGCCACGAGAGAGCTTCCTTTCGTTCACGCGCGATCCCAAGGAAGAGCAGATAGGTGACGCTTTTGCCTGGAGCCAGTTTGCGGCTCTTGAAGCGAAGGGCCCCCACGGCTTCACGGCCCTGGAGCTGGACCTCCTCGAGATCGGGAAGATCCCAATCTTCAAATACGGCCCGTGGCGCGTCGAAGCTTCCCCCTTCGCCGATAAAGCTGTTCACCGTCGGGAAACTGCCGGCCGGCGTCTGACCGTCGCCCTCGCAGCCGAGAACGGCATAGGTCAGGGAATTGGCGACATGCCCGCGCTCATCGAAGGACATGGTCGGGGTCACCAGCACACCCTGGGGGACCTGCTCGATGCGGTGCAGAAGAGAGGTCACATGGCGATGATCGCGGAGATTGTCCGCGGACCGCCCGAAAATGGGGATGGCCGCCGTCGCGGTGAGGGCGAGGGGCTTGCGGCCGATATTGATCAGATCCACGCGCATGATCTCGACCGACTCTAAACCTGCGGGGACAAAACTCGTGATGACGCTGCGCAGGCCGATGGAGCGGTTTTCGCGCGTGACCTTGTGCCAGAGCGCGCCCGCTTCCAGGACGCAGGATTCCTTCGGCTTGGCCAGCGTGGCCGACCAGGGCCCCTTGCCTTCCACATAAACCCAGAAGTGGCGCGACGAGCGTGTGTTATGGAGGTCCTGCTCGGACACGGGCAGCGTCAGGAAATGGTTTTGGCCGGTCTTGATGTCGCCGTGCAGCGTGGGAGTGATGGCCGAGAGCAGGCCGGCTTCGTTGCAGAGCGGAAAATACAGGCGGCTAATCTGGTCGGGGTTGCGCGCTTCGAAAGCCTCGCCTTCGCCCGTAAATGCCCACCAGGGCTTATTCCCGCTGGTTTTGGATTTCTTCATTGAGCCTTCAGTTTATCAGAAATTGCGGCGGATCAGGCTTTCCATATCCTCCGGCAGAGGCGCTTCGATCCGCAACTCGCTTTTCGACACCGGATGCGGAAAAGTCAAAGCGGCGGCATGCAGGGCGACGCGCGGAAAGCCAAGGGAAGCGCGGTCCGCTTCAGTGGCTTTTCCTTTGACCATTTCCCGGTAGATTTCCCCCTCGCCGGTGTAGAGAGGGTCACCCAGAAGCGGATGGCCGATGGCCGCAAAATGGACGCGGATCTGGTGCAACCGCCCGGTCTCCGGAAAAACCCGCACAATTGAACAGACATCCTCCCCCCTTGTGGGGGAGGATTGAGGTGGGGGGTCAAAGGCACGTCGATGTCCCCCCCATCCTACGCCTTCCCCCACCAAGGGGGAAGGAACATATGAAATCACCGTATATTTGGTAACGGCAGGAACCGCCCCGGGAACATTCACCCACTGGCGTACCCGGATCTCCCCTCCCTGGCGGCCGATCGGCATGTCGATTATTCCTTCCGCCGGCGAAACAAGGCCGTGAACAATGGCCACGTACTCTTTATGAATACGATGCGCTTCCATATGGCGCGTCCAAGCGCGCGCAGCTTTGACATTTTTCGCCAGCGCGATCACGCCGGAGGTCTCACGGTCGAGTCGATGCAGGAGATGCAGCTTGGGGAGGTCCGGTCGGGAATACCGGAGAATCCCCAGAACTGTGTTGTCGACGATTTTATCCGTGGGATGCGAAAGCAGATCGGCAGGCTTATTCACGATAATTAGGTCATCGTCTTCAAAAAGAATGGGGATGGAGGCGTCTGACGCCAGCGCTTTTTCCGGTCGGCGAAGATAAGCAATCTGGATTTTGTCGCCGGTACACACTTTGGAATTGGCTTTGGCCGTACGTCCTTTCTTCAGGACTCGGGCTTCGGAAAGGATCGATTGGACTTTGCTGCGTGAGTAACCAGTAAGACGTTGAGCTAAAAAGCGGTCGATACGATACCCGTCGAATTTTTTGTCGACTTCAAAAGGGACCCAGACCCATCGCTCGTCATTCATCGTTTGACGCGTTCAGCCACGCGGTCAGATAGCTTCGGCATCCAGCGGTGCAGCCGCAGCACCCAGGACACATACCAGGGAAAATACAGGTCCGCCTTTTTTCGATGGAGAGCCTCAAAAATCGCCTCGGCGATTTGATCCGGTGTTTTTCCAAAACGCGATTTGAGCGACCCCGGCTGGACAAACGGCAAGGTCATATCCGTCTGGATAAAGCCGGGATAAACGCCCATCACATGGACGCCCGTCTCGATCAGACTTTGCCGGAGCGCATCCGTATATCCCGCCAGAGCAAACTTTCCCACGGAGTAGGAGGCCGACCGCGCGGACGCCCACTTGCCGTAAATGGACGAAATGTTCACGATGGCGCCGGCGTTGGCTTTCATCATGCCGGGCAGGACGACGGACGTCGTTTGGATCGCCGCCAGGCAATTGATTTCGAAGGATCTCTGATATTCTTCGACCGCCGTTTCGGACAGGCGGCGGTTGAAATTCACTCCCGCATTATTGATGAGAAGCTCGACCGCGCCCCAGCGGTGCGCGATCTGGGCGACGACATCCGTCACATGGGCAGGATCCGTAGCGTCTCCGGCGATGGCGAGGATATGACCGGAAGAGGGCTCCGCACTGATCGCCGCAACCGCCTCTTCGAGGACCTCTTTGCGGCGCCCGGTGATGACGACCGATGCGCCGTCCCGATAGAGCCGTCTCGCGAGGGCCCGGCCAATTCCGGTACCGCCGCCGGTTACCCAGGCAATGGTCATCGTAGGGGCAGGCCACCGTGCCTGCCCGAAATTTCATTCGATGGCGGGCGGGGACAGTGCCCCGCCCCTACAGTTCTCATCTGCCGCAAAGCTTCGTAAAGGACAATCCCTACGGAGGTCGAAAGATTCAGGGAGCGCACCGAATCCGGCTCCATGGGAATCCGGTACAGCTGGTCTTCATAGCGTTCATGGATAGATCCCGGCAGGCCGGCCGTCTCACACCCGAAGATTAAATAACTGTCGGGAGCAAAAGACGCCTGCCAGAAATCCTTTTTCGCCCTTTTGGAAAAGAAGTATAGGGAAGGATCCTCACCCGCTTGATCAAGAAAAGCCTCCCAGGTCTTGTGCTTGACGACCTTCACTTTATCCCAATAGTCCAGGCCCGAACGCTTGACGTGGGTATCATCCAACGAAAAACCAAGCTTTCCCACCAGGTGCAGTGTACTGCCCGTTGCGACGCACGTTCGCCCCACATTGCCCGTATTCCCCGGGATATCCGGCTCATATAGCACTATATTCATACGCGTATTATAGACCAATAAGAATCCAGGCCAGTCGTGTCGCGGTGTCGGAGAAGTTCTGCCCGATTGCCCAAGCTTTGGCGTGGTTCCCCATCTCCTTTAACTTGGCACGGTCGGACAACAAATCTTTCAAAGCGCCAACCATAAGCCGTGGAATATCGGACTCCCGGCTCGGCGGAATCATTCGGCCGAACGACGATTGAAAAACTTCCTGGGCTCCATGACTGGGGGTCGTCAGTACGGGACGCCCGGCGCGCAGGGCCTCCAGCAGCGTCAGGCCGTAGCTTTCGTGGCGCGAAGGGAAGACATAGAGATCCGACATTTCAAAAAGAGCTTTCTTGCGCGCCGGCGCGGCGTATCCCACGAAATGGACACGGCAGCGTTTGAGCCGCGCGGCCACCCGCCTCAGTTCCTTTTCATAGTGTTTCCCCATCATGTAAGCCGCTTCACCGGAAATCAAAAGGGTGATTCCTTCTTTCGGAAAATCCGACCGTGTTTCCCAGAGCGCCAGAGCCTTCAGTAGGCGATCCTGCGCTTTCTCAGGCGAGATGCGGCTGAGCATCAGAAGGACGAAGGACCTTTCCGGCACGGGATAGTGATCAAGAAGCTTTTCTTTCTCCCGGGCGATTTCTTCTGCCGGCGCCGGATCATCCCAGACACCCCAGGGGAGAACATGAATCTTCGTCGGAGGGGTATCTGGATAACAGCGAAGGAGAACCTCCTTCATGCGCCGGGAAGGAACGATGAGCCCTTTTGAAGAACGGACGCTGGCTTCCTGTTTGGCCCATACCAGACGGAGCACGCCGGGCAAAACTTTGGCGATGCCCGAACGGTCGATCGCCCGGAAAAAAGCGGTTGTCCATTCCGGCTTAACGAGAGACCGCAGATAGATCTGCGCGAAATACTCCACTACATCGACATGGTAGATGGTAAAAATGGAGTATCCTCGTTCCGCCAAAGTTTTGAAATCGGGTCCTTCGGATACGTCATTGCTGAGGACGACTGTCGATGCGGGATCATGCTGAAGAATGGTTTCGGTCAGTTTTTTTTCAAAAACCTGGCAGAACCGCGCATAGTCCAGCTCCGAATATCGGACGAGATCTTTCTGTCGCGGGGCGGCATCGCCCAGGATTGATGGGCCGAGAATTTCCCATTCAAAGGGCTTCGTGCGCGTCCACTCCCGCGCCAGATGCTGACAGATGGAAGCCGCTCCGCCCAAGGGGACTTCGCTGAGGTTGAAACCGCTGTGCGCGGCGGTGTAGAGAAGCTTTTTCACCTTCGCTTCCTTTTTTTATGGTGGCGATGGCCATCAATAAGACGATCGCCATTCAGGCGATCGTATTGATGGTGCGACTCTTGGTATTATACGCGTATGAAATGGCTTGACCGCTTGGAACGACATTTTCACTGGCTGACGATTCCCCAATTCCCACTCTTCATCGCCACCGCCAATGGATTGATTTATTTGATGGCTCAGTTCGAGCCGAGGTTTGTGCAGCAGCTTACGCTGGACCCGATGGCGGTGCGCGCCGGAGAATGGTGGAGGGTATTTACCTTTCTCTTTGTTCCTCCGATGATGAGCCCGATCTTTCTCGTGTTTTGGCTGCTTCTGCTCTATCAATTCGCTCAAGCTCTGGAGAATGCCTGGGGTGAATTCCGTTTTTTCTTTTATTATTTTGTCGGGGCGGCGGCGACCGTTCTCGCCGCGCTGACCATTTTAAACGAACCCCTGGAAAACGTTTCCTTAAACACCTCGCTTTTTCTCGCTTTTGCCACGCTGTATCCCGATTTTGAACTGCTGCTTTTCTTTTTTATCCCGCTGAAAGTGAAATGGCTGGCCTGGTTTGTCTGGCTGACGGTCGCGTTCTCGTTTATTCTGGGGACGTTCGGCACGCGGGTCGCCATCGGCGCGTCGCTTTTCAACTATACGTTGTTTTTCGGCGCGGACATCGCGGCGATGGTGCGCTTGAAGTGGGAAGTCTATCGTAACCGGAAGCGTTTTCGTCCCTGAATCCGGGACCCTAGATGTCTTTCATCGCTTCTTTGGCGTTTTGCGCCAGGAAATAGAACAAGCCGGCGACCGCGATCGCGATGATGATCAGGACCGTCCAGTTGAATTCGGCGCTGGTCGCGTTGGCGATGGAGGAGTATTTGGATAGGTTGCCGCTGGCGACGTTACTCTCCCGCTCTTTCCACTTGCTGAAGAGAATCCCGCACTTCGGACATTCCGCATCCGTTTCGTTGACGTCCACCTGACACTGAGGACAAGCAATCACCGCTAAAACGTACTAAACTTGCGCGGCTCGCACAAGAGCGTCTACGACGGATTCGGGGACGTCGACGCAGGCCAGCTCATCTCGCTGGGTCTTCGGGCCGTGAAAATCAGAGCCGCCGGTGACGATGAGGTTATAGGTCCCGGCCAGCTCAAGATAACGCTGGGTCAGAGAACGGGAATGATCCGGGTAGTACACTTCAAGGCCCATAAGCCCGAGATCCACCAGGCGTTTGAGGAATTCGGGATTCGTGTAATAGGAAGGATGGGCGAGGACCGGAATTCCCCCCGCCGCACGAATGAGCGCAATGGTTTCTCCGGCCGTCGGCCCTCCGGCTGGGACATAGGCGGGGCCGTCTTTTTTCAGGAACCGGTCGAAAGCCTCCTGGCGGTTCTTGACGACCCCCATTTCCATGAGGACATCCGCCAGATGAGGGCGACCGACCGAGCCTCCCGAAGCCAGCGCGATGACGCGATTATAATCGACCTCCACGCCCATGGCATTTATTTTCTTGACCATCTCCGCGACACGATCCAAGCGCCGGCGACGCAGGCCGGACAGCTTGGCCTGAAAGAGTGGATTCTTTGCGTCGACAAAATAGCCGAGGAGATGACAGTAGATCTCCCCTTCAGCGCTCATTTCAATTCCGGGAATAACACGGATTTCCGGATGGGCCGCCTGGAGAGCACGTGTGGCCTGCAATCCTTCCAGTGAATCATGGTCGGTGATGGAAAGCACCCGGATCTTAAGTTCAACGGCAAGCGCGAAAAGACGCTCGGGACTTAACGTCCCGTCTGAGGCGGTCGTATGGGTATGGAGGTCAATGAGGCTCGGCAAAGCTATTCGGCGGGGCCGGAGGGCACCTCGTTGCGCGACTGGCAATTGATGCAGTAGCGGGCCCAGGGCATGACTTCCAGCCGCAGACGCGGAATGGTCTTCTGACAGGATTCGCAGCGCCCGTAAACGCCCTTCTCGATTTTCCGGAGGGCGGCTTCGATCCCGTCCAGATTCTGCTTTTCCGAATCGGTAATATCGAAGAGGATCTCCTTTTCAACCGACCGCGTCGCGATATCCGCTTCGTCGCCGATTTCGGGTTCTTCCTGCTGGAATTCCTGCTCTTCCTTTTTGCGGTGGACGATATCGGACAGCTCTTCTTGTTTCTCCGTGAGAAGTTCTCGGAATTTCTGAATCTCAGAGGCCGAGAGAGGCTTCTCCTCAACCGATCGGACCGTCGAACGACTGGCCTGGGCTTTTCGGGAAATCGATTTAAAGGCCGGGGTCTTTTTCTTCGCCCGGGGCTTTTTCCTCGCCGGGGCTTTTCTGCTCCTGGACGCGGTTTTCGCTTTCTTTTTTGCCGGTTTCTTCTTCATTTTCTTAGCCATAGTAAAAATCCTCCCAAAGGGTGCCTGCCTGCCGGTAGGCAGGGGTGATAAACTACACGATTATGATCGGGAAGTCAACCCAAAAACCCTACCTGGTAGCAACCACTTTGATGGTGCGAAGTTCCTCGGTTTCCTGGCCGCTCACGCGGATGTCTTTTTCGGCCAGATCCTTCAGAAAATCGACAATTTCCTGCGTGATGCGCTCTCCCGGAATCAGAACGGGAATGCCCGGAGGATAAGGCGTGAGGGTCTGCGCGCTGATGTGGCCCGCCGCCCGGGTGAGCGGAACGCGTTTCGAACGATGCTGCAGAAAAACGTCGCGCGGCGTCATCGCCATTTCCGTCGAGAGAGACGGCAGCTGCAGGACCCAGTTTTTCTCATGACCCGGCTCTTTACGGTCCAGGTCTTCGACGGCGGTCAGGAGCTTTTCAACATCTTGACGGGTGGTCCCCACACCCATGATCGCGATCAGGTTGAAGAGATCGGCACAATCCACTTGAATGCCGTATTCTTTGGCGAGCAAGTCTTCCACATCAAGGCCGGACATCCCGAGCCGAGTCACGTTGATCGTCAGCTTCGTAACGTCCAGATCGTAGCCTTTTGCTCGGATCTCTCCCTGCGTAAAACAGTAGACGCGCTCCAGCTTGTTCATCCTTTCGCGCGCCTCATTCGCCAACCGGATAAGACGCGAGAAAATCCTTTCCCCCTGGAAAAAAACCTGGCGCCGGGCGGCATCCATAGAAGCCATGATCAAATAATTGGGGCTCGTGGTCTGAAGAATCGAAAGGATTTTTCGCACGCGCGAAATATCGACCAGGTCCGAATTCACGTGCAACACCGACCCCTGAGAAAGCGCGGAAAGGATTTTATGCGTGGACTGAACGCACATGTCCGCTCCCGCTTCAACCGCCGAAATCGGAAGATCCTTATGGAACTTCAGGTGCGGTCCGTGCGCCTCATCCACGATCAGGAGCTTTCCATGGGTGTGACAGAGATCCGCGATTTTCTTTAAGTCCGTCGTGACGCCGTGATAGGTCGGGCTGGTGACGAAAACGGCCTTGGCTTCCGGGAATTGGTGCAGGGCCTGCTCCACCTGCGCCGCATCGGAATCAAAGATAATATCGAGGTGTTGATCCACTTTCGGCTGGATCCAGATGGGCCAGACTCCGGACATGATGATGCCGCTGAGCGTGGATTTATGCGCGTTGCGCGAGACGATGACGGAATCTCCCGGATGGCAGGCGCTCATTAGCATCGCGATGTTTCCGCAAGAGGATCCGTTGACCAGAAACTGAGAATACTTGACGCCGTAAGCGTCCGCCATGAGCGCCTGCGCCTTTTTAATCGGGCCGACGGGATCATGGAGCGAATCGACTTCCGGGAATACGGTGACATCGAGCTTATAGGCGTTGCGCCCCGTATAACTACGCAGCCGCTTATCGATCCCCTGGCCGTTCTTATGACCGGGGGTGTGAAACGAGGTGACTCCGCGTTTGGCGCGGGCCAAGAGAACATCCAAGAGCGGCGTGCGATCCTGATTTTTCATGTCAACTCGGAGATAATGATATCGAATTGTTCCGTCGTTTCGCGGATATATTTTCTGATCTCATCGACCCGGTCGATGTTCATCCCCATAACCTCAAGCGGATCCCGCCGTAGGCGGTCCGGCCGGGTAAAGGATAACCAGGAACTTCGTCATACCGTTTATCCGTGAGGTCCTTGACACCGAGGAACAGCTCCATCTGGCGCCATTGGTAGGCGATACGCAGGTCCATGATGAGCTGAGACCCCATTTTTGTGCCGGTCTGATTATTGCCGGAAAAACGCGCGTCCTCATAACGGAGCGTGGGATCGAATTCCCATTTTCTCGAAGGCGTGATCGCCGCCGTATAGTTCGCGGTATGCCGAGGGCTGTAGGCGAGCAGAACCGGATGATCATAGCCGGCCGGAACACCCGTATTTTCCAGATACGTATAGTTCCAGGACTCGCGGAAATATTCGTTGATGACATGTTCGATCTGAATTTCCACTCCCTGTCTGCGCGCGCTGCCGACATTGTCGGCCGAAAAAGTGGACGATTGAATTTCATCCCCGACGATTGCCCTGAAAACATTGGCGCGGAAACTCTTGGACGATTCATGCAGTTCAAAACCCGCCTCATAGGTCCAGGCCCTTTCCGGAAGGAGCGCGGAATTGAATTGCGACTCGTCCATCGTCGGCGCCCGGAAGGACCGGCTGTCGGAACCGGAGAGACGCAGCCAGTCGGTCGCGTCGAGGATCGCCTGGGCGCGCGGGTTCGTGGTATCTCCAAACTGGCTGTTTTTGTCGTAACGGCCGCCGGGAATGAGCGTGAGCGCGCCCCAATGCATGGTATCCTGAGCGAAGAGGCCCCAATTTTCCACCCGGGCGCTGAAGGAATTGGCCCCGTTGAGGCGGTCCAGAAAATCCTCCTGATCGTGGGTGAAACTCCCGCCCACCAAGAGTCCCAGCGGCATCGTCAGCTGCAGATCCCCCCCTTTGCTGTGCTCGCGGCGGTCGGCGCTCGCGGCATTGGCAGGATTGGGATCGGCCGAATCATCAAGGTCCACCTCCCGCTCTTGCCCGAACAGGCGCGCGGCTAAAAACATCTCTTTCGGCAGACCGACTAAATAGGATGTGCGCAGGTAGTTGCTGTCCGTCACTTGGCGGGCCAGCGGAGTGTCCCCGAGCAGTTCATCCCCCGGAATGCCGGCGTTGTTGTGGTAGGAACCGGCATCAAAGAGAATTTTTCCAGCGCCGCCCATCGAAACACCCGTGTTGCCGCCAATGTTGTACTGGCTGTTATCCGAGTTGTTGCGAAAGCCGTGCTGCCATTGCTGGTCGCCAAAGAAGAAATAATCGACGGGCCCCTGCCGCGAGCCGTAATCCAGCTTGTAGGTTTGCCGGCTGTAGTCCGATCCTTCATAACTGACATGGCTGAGCGGAAACCCCTGATAGGCGGCGCGCTTGGTGATCATGTTGATGACGCCTCCCAGGGCGTTGGGGCCGTAAAGGGCGGAGGCCCCCCCACGCACGATTTCAATATGATCAATCTGCTCGAGCGGGATCTCCGACAGATCGGCCGCGCCCAAAGCCGCCCCTTCCACAGGCCGCCCATCCATAAGAACCAGCGTCTCGCTGGGAGAGGCTCCTCGGATCCGCGCGGTCAACGGATAGCTCGGAGAGCCTTGCGGCAGAAGAAGAATCCCTGTCTCATGCGATAGCGCCTCTCCGGCATTCAGAGCATCGAACAGCCGCGCTTTTTCAGGATAAACGATGTCGGCATTGGTCGGCAGGCGGTCATTGGGGACCAGCGTACGCGTCAGAGTGACAAAGGAAGCGCCATTTAACGGCTCCGTCATCGCGTGCGGCGTCGGAGTGCTGATCGTCTCTCCCTCATCCGCGATGGTCGGCGTGGAGACTGCCGGCACAACCACCGGCGCGGTCGACAGAAGTGTCCCGGTCGAAACAGCAGGCGAGACATTCGCCGCCCAGCCCAGCGCTGGACCAGCGACTCCAAAAACGGCGATGATGAAAAAAGTTCGCTTCACCGACGCCTAAGTGTACTATGACGAGCGCCTGGCTTGCGAACTCAGCTTGGCTTGCCTGAGAAACGCACCGTGACGCCGCCAAAGAATGTGCGACCCGGCAAAGGATAACCCGCTTGCTCTTCGTAGCGGCGATCGGTCACATCCTTCACTCCAACGTAGGCCTGAATCCGACACCAGTCATAGGCCAGCCGCAGATCCCAAAGCACCCTGGATCCAATTTTCGTTCCTGTTTCATCGTTGCTCGAAAAACTCGAATCGATGTAACGCACCGTGGAATTCACCGTCATGCCCCGCACGGGCATGATCGTTGCCAGGTAGTTCACCGTGTGTTTCGGACTGTAAGGCAACGCCACAAAATCCGTATATCCGACGGGAATGCCGACGTTCTCGAGATACGTGTAGTTCCATTCATCCCGAAAATATGCGTTCAACACATGATCGATTTGAATTTCCGCTCCCTGGCGGCGGGCCGTCCCGATGTTAACGGTGGTCGAAGCCGGGTCCGTCGTGGTCTGGATCAAGTCGGTGACGTTGGCCCGGAAGTAAGTCGCGCGGAAACTGAAGGAATCCGGATGCACTTCAAAACCGGCATCGTACGTCCACGCGCGTTCAGGCTGGAGGTTCGGGTTCCCCTGATAGCTGAAGTTGACACCGTCGAAGGTCCCGAAATTTGTGAGAGGATAATACAAGTCATCGATCGTCGGGGCCCGGAAAGACCGCGCCACGGATCCCGAAAAGCGCAGCCAGGGAAGCGCATCCGCAATGAGCTGGACACGGGGATTTTTGGCGTCGCCGAACTGGCTGTTGTGGTCGAAGCGCCCGCTCGGAATCACCGCGAAGCGATCGCAATGGAACGTTTCTTCCGCGAACAGGCCCCAGTTTTCCACCGATCGGATGAAGGTGTTGGAGGGCGTGATGAGATTGCTCGCGTCTTCGCGGTCATGCACGAAGTTGCCACCGACCGAAAGTCCATAAGGCAAATCGAACTGCGCATCCCCCCCCTTTGATTGCTCGTGGCGGTCGCTGTCGACGAAATTATCCGGATCCGTATAGTCCGCTTCGCGCTGAGAACCGAACACGTGCAGTGTCATAAGCGCGTTCATCGGCAGAGGCAGGATGTATCCGGTGCGGAGGTAATTGGTGTCCGTCACCTGCCGCGCGTTCGGGTCGGCAGCCTGCTTCTCAATGCTGCTGTTGTATTGATTGGTCGGAATGTCAGGGTAGAGTTCTCCTGGAATACCGGCATTGTTGTGATAAGAGGAGACATCAAAAAGCAATTTTCCGCCCGCCCCCATGGAGAGGCCGACGTTGCCGCCGACGTTGTGGTCGCGTGCGTCCGAGTTGTCGCGGAAGCCGCTCTCATCCTGCTGGTCGCCGAAGAGGAAATAATCCAAGGGCCCGACTCGCGATCCAAAATTCGCGCGATACGCCTCCCGGCCATAGGAGCCGACTTCAAAACCGGCTTCGCCGTTGGGCTGCGTCAAGGCCCGCCTGGTGATGACGTTGATAACGCCGCCCATCGCATTAGGTCCATAGAGGGCCGAGACACCGCCGCGGACGATTTCCACATGGTCAATTTGTTCGGTGGGAATTTCAGAAAGGTCCTGCGTGCCCAGAGCCGTGCCCGCCACGGGCCGACCATCGATCAAAAGCAGAGTCTGATTGCTGGTCGCGCCGCGTATGCGCGCCGTTTGAAGCGACCCAAGTTCGCCGATCGGCAGCGTTTGAACGCTGGATGCATGGGAAACGGCCTCGCCGGCATTCTGCGCATCAAACGTGCTGAAAGCATCCGGCGCGACAACATCCTCGCTGCTCGGAAGGTCTGCCCGAGGGTATGCGGAGCGCGTAAGCGTGAGAAATGCTTCCTCCGCGTGGATGGGTGCACTGACGAGCAATGCGGCAACGGCGATAGCGACGGACGATTTCATGGGATATTCTCCTTTTCCTGTTCCCGGATTGGCAGCGTCCATCGGCAGGCCAGCGTGCAGCCGGCTCCGATCAAAATCAATATCATGGCGGAGATCTGGTCATGATGCACCTGAGCCGTCAGGCTTCTCTGCAAAAAGTCATATAGCTTACCGCCTAAGGCATTGGATCCAAACATGGCGATATCAAAAAAGGCGAGAAAGAGGGCATAGAACGTCGCTTCCGCATCGACGGGGCAGGAGCGCGCGATGAGATCCAGGAGCGCGAGACGAAAAAAGACCGTGCTGAACCCAAAAAGCGCTTCCACGACCGTGACGGACACCGGCCCCCGATAAAAGAGATAGGACATACTGACCGCCGCCATCACGAAAGGCCCGCGCCGCACCCAGGCGTTGACGTCTTTCCCCCGGCACAACTTCCAGAAAACCGCGGAACCCGCCAGACCCGCGATCGATCCGATCGTCATGAGAGAACCGATCCACTGGGGATTCAGGTGCAGGATGTTGCTTTGGTAGTAGAACTGAACGGTGCCCAGAAACGGATAAAAATTCCACAAGATAATGGTGAGGCTGAGCGCCAGGAATTGCCTCGTGCGGAGGAAGCTCCATAAAGGAAAGGGAGTTTGCCTCCTGGGTTGAGCGTTTCTTCCTTCGTGAACAAAGAGCGAAACGGCGACAATCCCCAAAGGCAGAAGCCCGGCGATTCCAAAGATCCACGAAAAGGGCAAATGGCTCGTCATCCAGCCGCCTCCGGCACCCACCAAGACGGCGCTCAAATAGAGCGAGCCGATATGGATGGCTTGATAGGGAGCCGTCTCGTGACGCTCCTTGCCGTCTTCCACCAGCCACCCTCCGCACACGACGTCGGCAAAGGCCATGGCGAAAATAGAGAGCATCATCGGGACGAGGAGAGCGGAATACCGGTAGCGCGTTTCAGACGCCAGCCCAAGAAACGCTACCGCGGAAAGAAGCGCGGCCAGTATGAGATGCGGTTTGCGGCGACGTTCCCCCAGCGGGACGAAGTCGGTCACAACCCCATATAGCGGTTTAAGGAGAAGCGGGAAGGTCATCCAGGCGACGAAGCCGGCCGCCTGTCCCGGGGTGAGCCGCAGACGGTCCTTCAAAATGTAATTCAGCGGCTCGTAGATAATACCTATGGCACCCTGAACAAAATAATTGATCGAGAAAAAGGCGTAACGACGCCGCAAAGAGTCTGTCATGGGCATAAAAAATCCTGGGCCTCGCGAAAAAAGGCACAGGACTCATCAGCTTCATGCATCCTTCCCGCGAAGGCAACGACGATTATAGTGACTGTCAGTAGACCGGGCTTAAAGGCGGATTTGCCTTATCACCGTTGCGGGGCAGCCCCGGATTCTCACCGGGTTCCTCTCACAATCACATGTAAAAGAGCAACGGGATCATTATAGACATCAATACGCGAAGGCTGTCAACAATAACTTTCCCCCCGTCAATTTAAATGAAAACCCGTGATATAATTCTTCTCAGTGATTACCGCCGAGAAATCGATTCGGGAATTTGTCGAAGAGAACAAAACGTCGCTGAAGACGCCCTACTATCTGATCGATGAGTCCCGCCTCGTTAAAAATCTCGAGAAAATAAAAATCATTCGCGAACGATCGGGCGCCAAGTCGGTTTTGGCGCTTAAATGCTTCTCAACGTGGTCGGTTTTCGACCTCATACGACAATACATGGACGGCACAACCTCAAGTTCCCTTTACGAAGCGCGCCTGGGTCACGAGAAATTCGGCAAAGAAGTTCACGCCTACAGCGTCGTCTTTTCCGATGAAGACATTAAAGACGTTTTGCCCTTTGCGACAAAAATTATTTTCAACTCCGTTTCTCAGCTTAAACGGTTTTATCCTCAGGTTAAAAAAATCCCCATCGGCTTGCGTGTCAACCCAGGCGTAAGTCATTCCGATTTTGATCTCGCCGATCCTGCGCGCAAATATTCCCGCCTTGGCGCCACCGACGCGAGGGAAATTATGGAAGTCTCGGAACTCATCAGCGGCGCGATGTTCCACTGCAACTGTGAAAACGGCCATTTCGACAAGTTCTGCGCGCTGCTCGACCATATCGCCAGGAATTATGGCCCGCTCCTCAAGAAACTGAAATGGGTCTCGCTCGGCGGCGGGATTTATTTCACCCAAGACGGTTATCCCTTGGACGCGTTCTGCGAGACGCTTGCCGCGTTCTCAAAGCAATTTGATGTTCAAGTGTATCTGGAGCCCGGCGAGGCCGCGATCACCCGCTCCGGCTACCTTGTCACGCAGGTGCTGGACATCGTCCATAACCAGATGGACATCGCCATTGTGGATGCGGCGGTCGAAACGCACATGCTCGATTTATTGATTTATCGCACAGATGCTAAAATTGAACCCGTTCTCAAAGACGGACACACTTATATGATCGCCGGACGAACCTGTTTAGCGGGTGACGTCTTTGGAACCTATCAATTTTCGGAAAAGCTCAAAGTGGGCAGCCTGATTCCGTTTGCGGACGCAGCGGGCTACACGCTGGTGAAGAAAAACTGGTTTAACGGGGTCCCGATGCCGTCGATCGTCGTGCGGCGTCTGGATGGCAGAGTCGAGAGAGTCAAAACGTTCGCGTACGAAGACTACCGAGACAGTTTATCCTAACGGAGGATTTGGGAATGAAAACAAACGTTCTGATTGTCGGCGCCGGCGCCGTGGCCCATGTGGTCGCGCACAAATGCGCCCAAAACAACGATGTTCTCGGCCACATCTGCATCGCTTCCCGTAAAAAAGAAAAATGCGATAAGATTATTCAAAGCATCCGCCGGAAACGGAACCTCAAAGACAAATCTAAAAAACTTTTTTCGCATCAGGTGGACGCCATGGATGTCCCCTCCCTGGTGAAGTTAATCAAGGCGACAAAATCCTCCATTGTCATCAATCTCGGGACCGCTTACATCAATATGTCCGTTCTGGAATCCTGCATTCGCGCGGGCGTCGCCTATATCGATACCGCGATTCATGAAGACCCGGCCAAGGTCTGCGAAGATCCGCCCTGGTATGCGAATTACGAATGGAAACGGAGAGGACGCTGCGCCAGGAAGGGCATTAATGCCGTTTTGGGCGCCGGCTTTGATCCCGGCGTGGTGAACGCTTACGCGGCCTGGGCCGTCAAGCATGAGTTCGACTCGATCGACACAATCGATATTATGGACGTAAACGCCGGCCGCCATGGCCGATACTTCGCGACCAATTTCGATCCGGAGATCAATTTCCGGGAATTTAAAAAGGTCTGGACGTATATCGACCGCCAATGGGTCGAGAAACCCGTCCATGCCGAAAAACTGACTTACGATTTCCCCGTGGCCGGCCGGCAGACGGTCTATCTCACGGGGCACGATGAACTGCATTCCCTCTACAAAAACATTGACGCCAACAGCATCCGGTTCTGGATGGGTTTTGGCGATCATTACATCAATGTCTTCAACGTCCTCCAGAATGTCGGAATGCTTTCGGAAATCGCGGTCAAGACGGCGGAAGGCGTGGAAGTGGTCCCGTTGAAGGTTTTAAAGGCGGTGCTGCCGGATCCGTTGTCCCTCGCTAAAAATTACACCGGCTACACCTGCATCGGAAATTTGATTAAAGGAAAACAGAACGGACGGGACAAAGAGATCTTCATCTACAACGTCTGCGATCACGCCGCGTGCTATAAGGAGGTGGAGGCTCAGGCCATCTCCTACACTGCGGGAGTGCCGGCCGTTGCAGCGGCCATCCTTCTCGCCAAAGGCATCTGGAACCCCAAAACCATGGTGAACGTGGAAGAACTGGATCCCGATCCCTTCCTCAAGCTCCTTGGCAAGATGGGGTTGCCGACCAAAGTCGAAAACCACGCCCCCGTCGCCCAGTTCGCGTAAGGGTTAGGGCGCACAGCAGTGCGCCCCTACAGTTCTATGCTGCCTTCGCCACAGGCGCGGCGACTTCTTCGAGGACGAAGTAGAATTTGCTGCCTTTGCCGACTTCTGATTCGACGTTGATCGTGCTGCCGTGCGCTTCGACGATCCCCTTGCTGAACGAAAGACCGATCCCAAACCCGACTGCTTTATCTTCCGCTTTCACCTGCTCAAATTTTCCGAACAGTTTCTTTAAGGCCTCCGGCGGAATTCCCCGGCCGTTATCCTGAACACCGATCTCAACACCTTCTGGAACCGCCTTCGCGTAGATCTTCACCCACCCTTTTTCCATCGTGTATTTGATGGCATTCCCGGTAATGTTTTCGACAACGCGCTCCATGAGACCTTGGTCGGCCTTGATCCACAAGGATGCGTCGTCACACTCGGCGGTCAGCGTGAGTTTCTTGGCCATCGCCTGGAAATGGAGATCGCCGGCAATCTTTTCCACCATCGGCTGAACCTGGATCGGTACGGGATTGATGGCCAGCTTTCCAGCCTGCAACCGCGCGAGGCTCAGGATCGTCTCAACCAGGCTCAAGGCGCGCTTGGCGGATTGCTTGGCGGAACCCACCAGCGTTCCCAGCTCCTTATCGTTTTCGGGGACCGCGATTTCGCTTAAACCCAGGTAACCGATCGTCGCGGCCAAGGGCGTCCGCAGATCATGCGTAATGCCGTTGAAGAAATCTTCCTTCATCTTGTCAATCTCTTTATCCTGCGTCACGTCATGGATGACGATCATAATGCCGAGAGGCCGGCCGTTTTCGGTCAGCACTTTCTGGGCCAGGACGCGCGCCCACTTGGAGCGGCCTTTCACCGGGAACTCAAATTCGGCTGAGGCGTTTTCCTTTTCGCTGTCGATTACGGGTTGGAGCACATCCATCCAGGGCGGGTATTCCTGCAGGGACTGCCACGACTTCTCGAAGGAATCTTTCCCGCGCCCCGCCACATCGACCGTCCATTGTTTGGCCGGATCGTTGGAGAAAAGGAGGCCCCCCTTGTCGTTAACCATCACAATCCCGTCATGAATGGAATAAAGGAGTGCTTCCACCTTGGTCTTCTCATCGACGATCTTTTCGACCTGCATGTCGTTGTAGACCTTGAGCTCCTGCGTCATCTGGTTGAAGGCCCGACCCAGGGCGCGGAATTCTTCCAGCCCGAAATCCTCAGGAACTTTGACGTCAAATTTACGCTTCGTCACGTTCACGACGCCGCCGGCCAGCTTCATAATCGGGAGGCTGATGTGCTTGAGCCAGAAATATCCGAAAATCCCGATCCCGAGGATGCTAATGACGACCCAGAAGTAGGCCTGACGCTTCAGTTTGGACATCTTGAAGTAGGCTTCGGCCTGGGGCTGGGCCGAAAGGACAAGCCATCCGGCGCTCGGGATCCATTGTGCCGCTCCCACGGAAGCGACGCCGTTCGGGTCATCGAACTCTCCCTGCCAGGGTTCCCGGTGATCCAGGCGGTCCATGAAGAACGGCCATTTATCCATCACCGACTGGCCGGCGTGCTCGTCGTGTGAATCGCCGGCGATATGCCCCGTTTCGTCGATCAGCCAGATGTACCCACGCGTACCGACCTGCTGGTCAAAAAGAATTTTCTTCAGGGAATCCCATCGGACGGACACGTACATCCAGTCGCCGTTTTCGAGAGGATAGAGAATATCGAAAAAGGAAAGGTCTTCCTTCTCATAAACCGCGCTCGTATCGGCGCGGCGGTCGGGAAGGACCTTGAGGAAAAGCGGGTGATGCGAAAGATCCAGAGGCGGCATGAGAAAATGAAGCTTGGAGTCGAAGGCTTTGGCCAGCTCCTTTCCATCCGGACCGAGCAGGGCGACGCAGGCGAAGTCGTTGTTGGACAACAGCGCATTATTAAGGATTCCGATCTGCTCCCCCCATTGGCGCGTGCGCGCCAGAAGCGGCGCGAACGCCAGCCGCATATTCAGTTGCTGGAAATAGGCCGTCGTGTTCAAGGACAGGGCGTTGACGATATGCCGGTGCAGATCGAAGACCTGCTGCTTGGATTCGCGCCCGTACTGCACGATCTTCACGCACGTCATCGTGACCGGAATCACCACGATGGACAGGATGATGAGAAACCACCGGTTTCGCATGACCTAGGACTTCCTCGGGTTCAAAAGCACAATCTCGATGCGGCGATTCATCTCGCGATTCTCCGCCGAAAGATTCGGGACCCGAGGCCGGTAGGGTCCGTACCCCCGGGCGGAAATTCTGGAGGGATCCGCGCCATGGTCCGTTAAATAGGCAATCACGCTGAACGCCCGCGCCACAGACAGCTCCCAGTTGGATTGATAGGGCGAATGCGCTCCGAGCGGCAGATCGTCGGTATGTCCCTCGACGACAATATCGCCGTTAAACGTATTGAGCTCCGGCGCCAGCTTCGCCAGAAGGCTTTTGGCGGAGTCCTGCAGGTCGGCCCGCCCCGATGCGAACAAGAGAGCGTCAGGAAGCTGAATATCGATGCGCTCGGCCTGCACGTCCACCGAGGCCAGCTTGCTTAAGCGCTGTACCATGCCGCTTTGGGCTTCCTGGGCGGCGCGGAGCTGCTCGACGCGCCTCTCCTCCCAGGATATTTTCTTCGCCCAGACGCGGTGGGCGAAGAGCATGAGAAAGAAAATCATCAGGATGGTCATGAAATCACTGTAGGAAATCACCCAAAGCTGGGTGAGGTCGTTATCGCGCTCATCGAGAACGGGGAAGTCTTCCGGTTTGGAGTCGAACTCACTCATAGCGAAGGATGCTGATTTCGATCCGGCGGTTGGCGGCGCGGTGAGGCGGCGTATCGTTGGGATACCGGGGATGGTATTCGCCGAAGGCGGCGACGCCGAGGCGTTCGGGAGAGAGGCCTTCGTACCGGACGAGATAATTCACGACGGACATCGCCCGCGCCAGGGAGAGCTCCCAGTTGGACCCGTAGCGGCTGCCGGGGACAAGCGGCTGGTTATCCGTATGTCCTTCGATCAGCACCGTATAAGGAACGCGTTTGATGGCCTGGGCAATGGCATGAAGGACAAATTGATCCTGATCCTTCAGATCGCCCGCACCCACGGAAAAAAGAACGTCTTCGGGCAGCGCCATCTGAAGCCGGTCTTCACGGGCGACCACAGGGGCGTCTTCATTGCGGACCATCTTCAGGTTCCGCGTGATGTCTTCATACCAAGGCGCCGCTTTCCTGGAATATTCCATACGGCTTTTCATGGACGCCATGGCGTCGGGGATGGCATCCGGACCGAAATAGGACAAAGCGTAGAGGCTGAGAAACAGGAGAAACAGATTGGTAATGAGGTCGGAATAGATCGTCAGCCAGATGTATTGGTTCCGACGCTCGACAAAGACCGGTGAAATTTTTTCAATCATCGCGTCAGGCCGCCCGTTTTTCGACGTTCAGCTGGTCGCGTTTGTGCGCCTCCGCAAAAGACTGCAGTTTTCGCATCGTGAGCACCGGCACTTCATTCTGCTGCAGGCACTGAATGCCTTCGATAATAAGCTCCTCCAGGAAAATCTCCTCCTGAGCATAGACATTGAGCTTTCCCGCAATCGGCAGAAAGAGGAAATTCGCGCTGAAGATCCCGTAGAACGTCGCCGTCATGGCGATCGCCATCGACGCGCCGATGGTCTTGGGATCGGTCAAGGTCATCAGCACCTGGACGACGCCGACCAGCGTTCCGAGAAGTCCGAAAATAGGCGCATACGCGGCCGCGCTCCGGAAGACGTTGGACACCTGCGCATGCCGATCGCGCGCGAAGCGGATTTCCTTAATGAGATTATTGCGCACGATGTCCGTCGGGACGCCATCCAGGATGAGGCGCAGGCCGTCTGATAAAAAGGGAACGCCGATCTGGGGCAAATCCTCCTCGATACTCTCGAGACCCTGGCGTCGCGCTTTTTCCGCAAGCCGGACGATCGTCCGAACGAGCGCCGTGGTATCCGGACGCGACCCGGGGAACAGAAACACCCGGATGGCTCGGACCGCCTGAATAATGACTCCGCTGGGATAACTGATCAAGGTCGCGCCCAGAGTCCCTCCGAAGACCAGAAGGATGGCATGCATATTCAGGATCAGCCCAACGGAATTGCCGCGAACCAGCACGAATCCGACGGCTCCGAACCCAATCAAATATCCGAGCGGTGTCATCCAATCCATAGATTACCCCTCATCGCGCCTTGGTCTCGGGCAAAGAAATCCGCCCTTCCGCCAGCAGTCGTCGACCCACGTCCAGAAGCCTTACTTTCGCTTCAATCATCGAACGCTTATCATCCCCGGCCAGATCCAGCTCCTGCTGCAGAATTTCCCGCATGGCGACCGGAAGTCTCTTGAAAAGTGCGTCCCGGATTTCCGGTTTTTCATCGCGAAGCGCCATTGCCGCGAGCGGGTACCCCACTTCCTGGAGCAAGAGCCGCAACGCGCCGGTGCTGATAACATTCAGGTCCTCAAGGAAAAAGGTCTTCTGGCGGAGTGCCTGCGCCAATTCCGGCGACTGCTGATTGAGCGTGCCCAGCAGCGCCCGTTGGGTTTGCGGCTGGGTGAGCTGATACACCGACTGAATCCATTCCACCCCTCCAACCAAATAGGGCAGCTTGGATTTGATCTGGCTTTCGATCTCATTGACAACCTCCGGAGGAACTTCGCGAGCCTGGCTCAGTTCCGCCATAATCGCCGTCTGGACCTCCGGGTCAAGCGTTCCCAAGACTTTGCTGGCCCATTCCGCCGGCAGGTAGGCGAGGACAAGCGCACACTGCGCCGGGGACATCCCGCTGAAAAAAATGGGCAGCTTCATTAACTGGTCCTCCCGGATAAATCGGAAAGGACGGGTGGATTCTTCTTCGCCATTCCCACGGCCATTTCCGTTGCCCCCATAGGCGACCGATCCCACGACGGCCGAGCCGCCCACTGCGGCTTTGGCTGGAGCATTGGATACCGTGTAAGCGGCCTGTTCCCCAATGCGGGGCAGCACCGCCAGAAGTCTGTTCAGAAAAGCGCGCACCGGTCCAAACAGAAACGCGACAAAAAAGATAAAGGCCGCGCTGAAAGCGCCCAGTAACACCAGCATCGGCGCATTCGCCCTCTCGGACAAAGATCCCATGAAACTGCCCGCGCGACCGCCGCGCATCTCTCCGGGAGAAACGGAAGGCGCGCCCGAATTGAACGGTAAAGACGATGATTTGAGCAACGGGGAGTTCTGGATGTCCATTTCGTCGCCGCGCAACGGATCAAAAGGAATGTTGGTGCTCAGGACATCGCGGAGGTTCCGGATCTGATCCGCCGTCACATCCGGAGAGACCAGGATGGCGATGAGAATGCGCTTGACCAGCGCCTCCGGGGAGAGCGCCTCCTCGGTCGTTTCGGTGTTCGTTTCCTGCGGCGGCACAAATTCCTTTTTCTGCGGGACCCCGGGCAGCACATACTGGTTTTGAAGGAAGTTGCGCTGCCCCCCGCGTCGGGCCGTCGTTCGGCGGGCCGCCGGGCGGTTGCCGCTCTCCATCTCGACTTTGACCGTGATCAGATAGCTGTTGGGTGGAAGGGTCTTGGACAGGACACCGTCGATCTTCTGCTGGAGCTGGGTTTCCATGTCCAACTGTTGTTGCTCATATTTGGCAAAAAGCCATGAGGACGGCAATCCCATGAGCAGCAAAGCAACGATGAATGAGAACTTCTTCATCTTTCTCCTACGGAGCCGTGACCACGCCAGGAGGCAGAACGAGCACCTGCCCGACGTTCAACTGATACGGGTTCTTCAGATAGGCCTTATTGGCCTCATACAATTTCTTCCAGAGGTCCTTGTTCTTGTAGATTTTTTCCGCGATCGTGATGAGCGTATCGCCCTTCTGGACCTTATAGGTCAGGGCCTGCGAAGGCGCCCGATCGGATTCCGCCGATGTCTGGTTGAGGAAGCTCTTGAGCACGTCGTTTTTCGGATCCTGCTCCAACGCCTGCTTCCAGTACTCTCGGGCCTGCTTGACCTGGCCCATCGCGTAATACACCGAACCCAGACGCGTGAGCGCCAGAGCGTTATCCGGTTCGAGATCCAGAACTTCTTGGCATTCTTTGGCCGCCACCAGATACTCGCCGGAGTAGATTTTCTCCAGCGCTTTCTGCAGCTTCTGGTCGATGAGATTTAACCGGGCATCCAGGATTTCCGACGTTTCATTCGGGAAAGTTCTTTTCACAAGATCAACCAGGGCCGGAATGGACTTATCGTTGGCGTCTTTCTGAGCGGCATAGAGCAGAAAGTTCAGGGATTTGGAAGGTTCATTCTGCAGGAACTGGACAACCCCTTTGCGAATCAGATCGCCGGTGGGGGTGTCTGTACCGGGGGCCTGCGGCAGAATGGCTATGACGGAGTCCATCTTCAGCCGCAATTCGGAGATCATCTTATCGGATGAATTCAGGCGCTCGGCCTCCATGAAGAAGTCATGCGCCTGCTTGAAATTTCCCTGGCTGACCTGTTCAAAGGCCTGCTGGAAGAGCGCCTGAGACTTCTGTCGGGACGCCGCGCTGACGTCCTGAACGGCCTGTTCGTCGGAGACGACCTGCGAGCGTTCCTCTTCCAGGGCCCGAGAGTCGCGTCCGCGGACTTTGTAAAGCTTGATCAGCCGGTCCAGGAGCACCACGCGTTCCTGCATGGAAATTCCCTGCTCGACGCGCTTGCGGTACCCTTCCATCTGAATATCGAGATCGTCTTTCGCTCCCGACTCGTCATCATCCCAGCTCCAGGCATAAACACGGGGAGCCGAGCTCGCACTCAGCATGGAAAGCAGCCCTAGGAAAAGGATCCACTTCACGGTTTTTCTCTCATTGAGTGTAGGCGACTTCGGCGTCTTTTCCATGTTAATTCTTCCTTCCGAACCGGAATGTCAGCGACAGCTGGTTCGTTCCGAATGTGCCCTTGATCCCGGTGAGCGGATAGATCAAGGCATAATCGAACTGAAAGGCCTCCCATTTGTAAGAAAACCCGATCGAGGTCACTTGATATTGGCGCTGTCCGAAGCCCAGACCCGCGCGGATCGCGATACTTTCCTTGAGCCAGCGCTCGCCGCCCATGTTGAATCGAAATTCATCGCTCGTAAACTGTCGCATGGACGCTTCGGCGTCCACCGAAGACGTTTTTGTCCGTCGGGCCAACCCGACCTTATAGACGGCGGAGACTTTATCCGTATCGCCGGGAGATAGCGCCATATTGGGGCTGTTCACGTTCAGAATCGTCAGCCCGACCCCGTAAATCCTCGAGAGGCGGTATTGCGCTCCCAGATCAAAGCTCGCGGCCGATTTTGATGTGCCGTTTTGGGCGAAAAGCGGATCCGGCGCGCCCAGGGATGCCCCCGTATCGGAGTTGATGGCATTTTGCGTATAGGTGTCTGAACCAAAGGATTTTTTCAGGAGTTTGATACTGCCTCCGAGGTTCCAACGCTCGCGAATCGACGTGGCATAATGCAAGGCGAAAGTGCTCTCCGAATACAGGTCAGCCAGAGAGAGCGAGAGGTAGCTGAAACCGAATGTCCCGAATTTGGTCGTCGGATGTCCGTACGCGATGAACGAACGGCCGATGGATGAGCCGTCCGTCAACCCGGAATACAGCTTCGCGTAGTAGGCGGTAAATTCCGAACGGTGCAGCTGCACGAGACCGGCCGGGTTGTAGTACGTCGAATACACGTCGTCGGCAATAGCGGTGAAGGCATTTCCAAGTCCCGCTTGGCGGGCGCCCGTCGGGAGTTCTTCGAACGAAGCGTAGCTCCAAGGTGTGCAGGAGAGGAGGGTCAGGAGCGCAAGAAGGAGGCGGAAAGATTTTTGCACACTCCCTTATATAGGGGGGCACGATCAAAGGAAAGTAAAATATCTGTAACGAAGAATCGGCTCTATATATAGAGGGATTTGATAAGCCCGTGAGTTTCTTGTGACATCGCTCGTGAGGTTTCTGTGAGGTTACATCTGTTGACAGCGAATTAGCTGAAAATCCGCATCAATTCTGTCATAGTCGAGATTGCAAAATCAGGTTTAGAATTAAGCAACTTTTTGGGGGCTCCGATATTTGATCGTATCCCGCAGGTGTACGTTCCTGCCGCTCGACCAGACTCCACATCATTGGGACCGTCGCCGATCATCACGACACGACGCGGATTCTCGAGACGCATGGTTTTTAAGGCGCTAAGCACAGGTTCCGGATGTGGCTTTTTATTCGGAAGAGAATCCCCCCCGATCAGCACGTCGAAATAAGAACTCAGCCTCAACTGATCCAGAATATATCCAGAGACGCGTACGGGCTTATTGGTCACCACTGCCATTTTCTTCCGATGAAAGCGCTTAAGCACCGCCAGGACGCCCGGATAAACCCGAGTGTGATCAATGCAGTGTTGCCGGTAATACTGTTTAAAGAGGGCCACGGCCTCCTCCAGACTTGTGGTCCCTAGGTTTGGGAGAGCTCGTTGGAC
>Ga0182027_10000979_pt1 | contig 48146 bp, 36 predicted proteins | sample 712E1DmetaG_FD_121300 | JGI IMG/M metagenome (GOLD analysis project Ga0182027, IMG submission 121300) | Permafrost microbial communities from Stordalen Mire, Sweden - 712E1D metaG (Illumina Assembly) | ecosystem: Environmental > Terrestrial > Soil > Wetlands > Permafrost | place: Sweden...
CCGAAGCGATCTTCGACATAGGTCATCACATCCTGGCGGGACGCGGCCTGGCTGTTCCTGCCACCTACCGTGAAGTGCTGCCTGCGCTCGCACGGGCTGGGATCATCGACACCGCTTTGCTCGGTCGCCTGGAGGGGTTGGCGGGGCTGCGCAACATACTGGTCCATGACTACGCGGCAATGGAATCGCCTCGACTTTGGCAGCTCCTCGACGAACGGCTGGGAGATCTGCGCGCGATCTACGTGGCTCTTGCAGCCATTCCCGAAATCCAGTGACAGGCCCCTGGATTGGGTCTTGCACGCTCCCTTTGATCGCCTCTCGGTCGCGCGGTCAGGGGTAAACGCAGGTCGCCGCTAAGACGACCCAGACTGCACAACATCACTTGCGCCCGAGCTTCTCAGGCCCGATCCTGTGGCCATGCAGATCCCCATGGTTCGGCTGGCGCTCGGCGATGCCGAGGTCGAGGCGGCCAGCAGGGTTATCCGTTCGGGCTGGGTCGCGCAGGGCCCGGAAGTGGCGGCCTTTGAGCGCGAGTTCGCGGCGGCCGTGGGCGCGTCCTTTGCGGTGGCGGTGTCCAACTGTACCGTCGCGCTGGAGCTCTGCCTGCGTGTGGCGGGCGTGCGACCGGGCGACGACGTGGCCACGGTCAGCCACAGCTTCATCGCTACAGCCAACGCGGTGGTGGCAGTCGGGGCGCGACCCATCTTCGTCGACGTCCAGCCCGACACCTACAACATGGACCCGGCCGCGCTCGCGCGCGCCATCACCCCGCGCACCCGTGCCATTTTGTGCGTGCACCAGATTGGCTTTCCCTGCGACCTGCCCGCCATCTTGGCCATCGCTCGGCCGCGCGGCCTGCCCGTCATCGAAGACGCGGCCTGCGCCATCGGCAGCGAGATTCGCATCGACGGCGACTGGCAGCGCATCGGCCGGCCCCACGGCCGGCTGGCCTGCTTCTCGTTTCACCCGCGCAAGCTGGTCACCACCGGCGACGGCGGCATGATCACCACGGCCGACCCGTCGCTGGCCGAGCGTCTGCGCTTGCTGCGCCAGCACGCCATGTTGGTGCCCAGCACGGCTCGCCACGAGAGTCGTTCCGTGACGTTGGAGAGCTTCTCCGAGCCGGCCTTCAATTTTCGCATGACTGACCTGCAGGCCGCAGTTGGCCGGCCGCAGTTGGCGCGCCTGGCGGCCATCATCGCCGAGCGCCGCGCCCTGGCAGCTCGCTACAACGAGACGCTGGCCGACCACCCCTTGCTGGCTCCGCCGACCGAGCCAGCGTGGCTGCGAAGCAACTGGCAGAGCTACCCCGTGACCCTGCGGCCGGGTGGGCGCATGTCACAGATCGAGATCATGCAACTCCTGCTCGACCGTGGCGTGGCCAGCCGGCGCGGCATCGGCAACGCCCACGCCGAGCCTGCCTACGCCAAGGCCGCCTGGTCCTGCGGCCAAGAACCCTGCGATCTCGCAGCCCACGCCGCCGGACGCTGCCTGCGCCTGCCCGTCTCGGAACACGCCCGCGACAACACCATCCTGCTGCCCCTGTTCCACGGCATGTCGCCCGCGGAGCAAGATTTCGTCGTGGCTACTCTGCGCGCCCTGCCGGGGTGAGAGTGCCTCCCGACCGGCTAGCCCTCCGTCCACGGTCGTCGTACACTGCGCTCCTCATGCTCGACATCCGACTCATCAGGGACAAGCCCGACGAGGTGCGCGCGGGCTTTGTCAAACTAGGATCCACGGTGGACCTGGACGCGGTGCTGGCGCTCGACCAGGCCGTGCGCAAGCTGAAGAACGATTCCCAGACCATCCAGGCCGACCAGAACCGCCTGTCGCGTGAGATTGCCAAGGCGCCAACGTCCGAGGCGCGCGAACAGGCCAAGGCCAGGGGCGCCGTGCTCAAGCAGAAGATCGAATCGCTCAACGCCGAGCTGGCCCAGCAAGAACAGGCCCTCGACGAGAAACTGCTTGAGCTGCCCAACCTGCCGCATGCTTCGGTGCCCGTGGGCAAGGACGAAAGCGAAAACCGGGTGGTGCGCGAAGAAGGCGTTAAACGCAGTTTCGCTTTCACGCCGCAGCCGCACTGGGATTCGGGCCCGCGCTGGGGCATCCTGGACTTCGACCGCGGGGTCAAAGTCTCCGGTTCGCGCTTCTATATCCTCAAGGATTGGGGCGCGCGGCTGCAGCGGGCGCTCATCAGTTTCATGCTGGACATGCACACCAGCCGCCACGGCTACACCGAGATTCTGCCGCCCTACATGGTCCGGCGCGAGGCCCTGGTGGGCACCGGCAACCTGCCCAAGTTCGGCGACAACCTGTACCACGACGCCGTCGAGGACTTCTGGTTCATCCCCACCGCCGAGGTGCCGGTTACCAACCTTTATCGCGACGAGATCCTGGAGGGCGACAAGCTGCCCATCAAGCACGTGGCCTGTACCGCCTGCTTCCGGCGCGAGCAGATGGCCGCCGGTCGCGACACCCGCGGCATCAAGCGCGGCCACCAGTTCGACAAGGTCGAGCTGGTCAAGTTCGTGCGCCCGGAATCTTCCATGGATGAGCTGCACGGCCTGCTCGCCGACGCCGAGGATGTGCTCAAGGCGTTGGAGCTGCCCTACCGGGTGGTGGAAATGTGTACCGGCGACCTGTCGTTTTCGGCCATGGTCAAGTTCGACCTGGAGCTATGGGCGCCCGGCTGCGGCGAGTGGCTGGAGGTCAGCTCCTGCTCCAACTTCGGCGACTTCCAGGCCCGGCGGGCCAAGATCCGCTTCCGTGACGGCCAGGAAAAGACCCGCTTCGTGCACACCCTGAACGGATCCGGCCTGGCCCTGCCCCGCACTCTGGTCGGAGTGCTGGAGACCTACCAGCGGGCAGACGGAAGGCTGGACGTACCGGCCGTGCTTCGACCATACTTCGGGGGACGCGACGTCCTTGGGTAGACGGACTTGGAAGGCAAACCCCTTGCTCTTGCCGTGCTGCTGGCTGGCGCCCTGGCCATCGGCGTTGGTGTGTTCGTGCTGCATTCGGCCACTGCGCCGCCACCAACCCCCGAGCGCCCGCGTCCGCCGCCGCCTGCCGCGATGATGATCCATTCCGACTTGCGTTTCTCGCCGGTCTACTATCGCACCCTGCTTGAACAGGACGCCAAGGCATACGGAATTCAGGCCCCAACCTGGGACGAAATCACGCAGCCCAACGCGTATTTCGACGAGCTGAAGGGAACGCAACGCCTTCGACTCAAGGCCCCCATCGAAACCCGCCACCTCCGGGTCTCGCTGGAGATCAGCAAGGCCACCTCGGTCAGCGACGGCCAGACCATCGCCGAGGACCATCTGATTCTGCGCATCGAGAACCGGACGCCGATGTATCTCGCATACCGCATTCAAACCAGTGTGCCGGACAAGCACCGATGCTCGAGCAAGGGCGAGATCCCCCACAACGCCATGGCTATCGGGCCAGACCAGACTATCCTGCGGACCGAATGTCTGTATCGCAAGGAGGAGACGGTCGACGTGACCCGCATCGAGGTGGTAGAGATGCCGGCCTTGTCCGCCTACTACGTGTCACGTCTTCCGCCCAACGCGACTCTCTACGACCCACGCACCTTTGCCGGGCATGTGGGATTCCACGGCCATGACGTCTGCCAGCAGACCTTTTCGTGGCGCGAGTTCAAGGAAGGCGTCGACGAGAAGCAGTTCGGGTGGCGGGACATCATCGATTTTTACGCCCGCCACAGCTGCAGCGAGTACTCGTTTTTCAAGACCTATCGCTACCGAACCGACAGCAATTCCCCCTTGCCTGCACGCCCTCTCGACTAACGGCGCGTTTTTGGATAGATTACACTTCCTGTGACCATGACCAAGGCCGACCTCATCGCCGTCATCGCGGAGAAGCTCAAGTTTCCTTGGGCTCGCGCGGAGCTGTTGGTCGATCAGATCTTCTCGTCGATGTCGGACGCCCTGATGCGCGGCGAGGGCATTGAGATACGAGGCTTCGGCAGCTTCACCGTGCGCCAGTACCGCGCCTACGACGGTCGCAACCCGCGCACCGGCGCCACCGTCCACGTCAAGCCCAAGCGCCTGGCCTTCTTCAAGGTGGGCAAGGAGCTGCGCGAGCGGGTCAACGAGAAGCGACGGCCGAGCACGATGCCGGCCGCGTCCGAGCCGGTCAAGCTGGCATGATCGCCGGGGCGACCGCAGGTCGCCCCTACACGCGGTGCCATGCGGGCGGGACTGGAATGCGGCTACGTACGCCGTAGGGGCGACCTGCGGTCGCCCCGGTTGCTGCCTGTGCGTTGGCTATCCCAGTCTCACCACCAGCCCGCGGTCAGCGTCGACCAGCACCAGATCGCCGTCATGGAAGAGCCGGCACGCGCCCGCCGCGCCGACCACCGCGGGCAAGCGCCGCTCGCGCGCCTGGGTGGCGACATGGTCGAGCGGCCCGCCGGTTTCGGTCACCAGCGCGGCCGCGACCAGCAAGGGCAGCTCGCTGGGCAGCAAGGTCGGCGCCAGGAGAATCTGCCCCGGCGCCGAGCGCGGGTTGGCAGGCTGGTGCAAGACCACGCGCCCGAGCGCCCGTCCACCGGTGCCCACGCCCCGCACTGACACCGTGTCTGGCGTCGCCGGCGCAGGAGGAGGATCACGGCCGGCAGCCTCCCACGCTGCGCGGCCGGCTGCTGCCTGGACTTGCAGATTGGGGGGCGGCGGTGCGCCCGCGGCCAAGGATCGCGCGAGGGACAGAGGCAAGAAGAACGCCGCGCTGGGGTCCGACAGCGCAGCCATCCGGTTTAGCGTCTTGCCCAGGTGAACAAGCGCGCGGCGAAGCGCGGCCTGCACCCGAGCGTAGAGCCAGTCGTCATCCTCGCCCAACCCCGCAGCCTGTCGGGCCAGGCGGAGGAGCCGGCGCCATTCCTCGCGCCGTGCAGGCGCGATCTGCTTCTCGACCCGCTCGATTGTCTGCTCCTCGTGCACCACCGCCGCAGGCGCGTCGAAGCGGTCGTTTTCACTGCCCCACAAGGTTTCGGCGGCCTCGCGGCAGGTGGGGACCGCTACGTCCCACACCGGCGTCTCGTCGCCAAAAAGCTCGAGATAATGGTCTCGCGCACGCGCACGCTCTTCCGCGGTTCTGGCTGCCCGCAACCCGGCCGCCCGTTGCCGGCGCTCGCTGGCCATGGACTTCACCCCAGCCAGAAGCTGGCCAAGTGCGGGTAGCGCCGAGGGCGCTGCCTGGCGCAGGAACTCCTGCAAATTCGTGCGCGCCGCACGCAGCGCGGGCTGAATGATCCCAAAGATCGGCTCCTCAACCGCGAGAAGAAGATCGAGCGCTTCTTCCAGCGCCGGCTCGTCGCCCAGTGTGCACAGGCGTGCTTCGACCTCGGCGCGCAGAGCCGCAAAGCGCGCAGGAGCGTCCTGCACCGAGATGGGCAAAGGCCCGGGCCGCGCATCGGGCGCGTAGAACAAGTACTGCCCCAGCACGCGCTGGCGGATTCCGATGCGGCAGCGTTCTTCGACCAGCGCAACCAAACCGGCATGCGCAGGTGAAAGCGGCAGGGGGTTGTGCGCCTGGTCCCATTGCCAAAGAGTCTGAGATTCGCCAGCCGCTTCCAGGTCAGCCCAGCCACGCCAGGGGCCAGGCGCAGGCGGGGGCTCAAAGGGTCGCATCTGCAGGAACACGACATTCTCGCCCACTGCCACCCATTCCACCTCGACGTCGCCCTGGGTTTGCACCAGCATGCGCAGGGCATCGCGCAGCCGGGTCGCTGCTGCGGCTGCCAAGGCCCCGGCCCGTACCTGAATGATCGGCTCGCCGGGGCGTTCTGGCACGCAGGCCGCGCCGCCTTCGGCCTCGCCGCAGACATAGGGATGAAGCAAGACCGACAGGGGCGGCGCCGCCGGTCGCAGCCCATGGGCCAAGGCATAGGCCACCGCGCCCGGGGACAGGGCAGAGGCGAGCACCTGGCGGATGGCTGTCTCGACCTCGTCGGTGCGCACCGCCACCCGCGATTCATAGATGCCCGCACCCAGGCCGCCAGCAACGTCCTCGCTGGCGAACGATGATCGCACGGACCAAAGCGCGTCCGGTGCAAGCCGCCCAGCCAGCTCCCGGGAAAAACCTGCCGGGAAGGGTGCCGCCATCAGGTCAGCCCGGGCGCGGTCCAGCGCGGCGAGTGCCGAGTCGTCGATCTTCTCGGGCAGCGAGAGCGAGGGAGCGATCGCGCGGAAGAGTTCGTCTCTGATCACGAATCCCATCGGGGTGCGCAGTCCCGCCGCGGATAGCCGCACCAGCGAGCGGGCCTTGCCACCCAGCGGCGCATCGGCGCCATGCAGGTCCGCGAAGAAACTCATGGGCAGAACTCTAGCTACGCAGCCGGGGCGAAGCAGACCGCCTGCGCCGCAAGCAGGCTGCCCCTGCGACCAGCAAAATAGCGCCGGGAAACGCCGCCGGCCGGCCGCCCATCGAGCACCCGGCTGCCAGAAACGGCCCCGACGAGTAGCACGCCGCCGGCACACAGACATTGCCGGCATCCGCACCAGGCGCGACGCTGCAGGTCCGGCTGGTGCAGTCCCGGGCTCGCGTGCAATCAGACCCCTCGGGCTCGGTTGCGGAACAGATGTTGGTCGAATCGCAGAACAGCCCATCCTGGCAACTATTCTGGACCAAGACCTGGCTGCAGACTTCGCCGCTCCCGGCCCTGGGCAGGCACGTGCCGTCGGCGGCTGAGGTCGCACCCGAGCAGAAACCGGTGGTGCATTCCACGGCACTCTGACACGCGCCCCCGGGAGGGACCTGGGGGCTTACGACGGCGCCACACCCTGTAGGAAGGCCGTCCGCGGCGCTTATCGGCCAAGACGAACAGCTTACCCCCGCAATTCCTTGCAGACACTGGCACGCCCGATCCGGATAGTAGACCGTACGCCCGCGACCGATCCCATCGGAGATCGCCTGGACTCCGGTCTGCAACCCGCTCTCAATGTTCGACACGCAAGTCGCCAGCGACTTCCCTTTCAGGTCGGCCTGGGCGCAACAGGCGAAGTTCTGGCTGCAGACGGCTGTGGCGTACGCATTGGCAAGCTGGTCGAGCGGCACGCTCACGCATCCGCTGTCGCCCGGGACGCTCGCGTCGAGCGCGTCCGGCCGCATGGCCGCGTCCACCGGCCCGCCGCCTGGAGCGTCCGGGGCCGAAGCCGGCGCGTCGGGCGGTGCGGACGCGTCGGGGTCGCGACCGTTGTGCCAGCAGGTATCGTCGATCGCGCAGTGGTAGTCCATCGGGCACTGACCGGAAGGCGTGCACTGGAGATCGCCATCGTGATAGCTCGGCGAATAGCAGCCCGCTAGCAGCAGGCCTGCAACCCAACCATAGCGAGAGCGTGTCGGCATTAGAAAACCATCCGCAAAGTGGCACCGGTGCAACGGGCGGCCATGGCCGGCGAGAGGGTGATTGCCTGGGGTGCGTCCTGGCCAGCGCGGGCGCCGAGAAGGTAGAGGATCGCACCGGTGGCGACCGCAGCCGCGCCAACGCCGATGAAGACGCCCTCGAGCACCTGGTCCCGCCGGCCAGCGCTTTCCGTCGAGGGATCAAACACGCCCCTCTGCTGGTCGAGCTGGGTGAGCCGGTCGCCGGCTTGCTTCGCGAGCACGCCAAAGGTGATGCCCGTGCCCACCAGGGCAAGGCCGCCGGCCGCCAGCACGACCCCCGCTAGCTTCTTGGCCCGGCCTGGCTGCCCTGCCTTAGGGGGAGACTCGTTCACGGCCACCGCGACCGAGCTGCCGGCGCCGACATCCAGCGTGACGCCCGTTCCACCCGGCAGTGGCCCCGGTGGCGCCGGCCCAGTGACAGCCGGCTGGTTGCTTGCGCCCGAAGGAGGCTCCGCTTGCCGCAATTTCTGCCTCTCGACCAGTTCCTTCAGCTCCCGGATCTTCCACTCCACGTCGGCGCGGTTGGCCGCCTCAGGCAGCTTTGCCAGATAGGTCTTGTAGAAGCGCAAGGCCTCGGCCGGGTGGCCCGCCAGCCGGTGAGCCTGCCCGAGATTGAAGAGCAGGGCGGGATCATCCTTGGCCTTGTACGCCGCCACATACTCGACAATCGCCTCGTCATACAGGCCGAGTTCGTAGGCCCGCGTGCCCTTTATGTAGTGGTCACGGGCCGTGTCTTGGTCATCCCCGCGCGCCACGCCGGCCGAAAGCGTGAGTAATGCCGCCATTGCGACAACGTACCGCATGCTTACACCCTAACGGCGAGTCCAGATATCGTCAAGGCAGCAACTTCGCACGGTTAAGGATTGCGCTGAGGCGGTACTAGCAACTCAATACGGAGAGCTCTTGGCGGTGTTTGCACGAACCGCAGGGCGTCCCGAAACCAGCTTGGTTTCGCCGGTGACCGGATCGGCAACCATTTTCACGGGGCCATTGATCTCCACGGCAACGGATTGCAGGCAAATGGAATCAATGGAGACGTGGACGTTAGGAAACACCTGCCTCACGGCCGACACCGCGGCGCCCTGGTGGGGATTTGACTCGGCCAATTGAATCAACTCTTGGCTGACTTTCCGGTATGCCTTCCTCGCGTCGTCGAGCCTGGACTGCAAGCTCACGATCCGGGCCCGCTGAATCGGCGGAATCTGGCTCAGGCGGTCGGTGACATCACGAAAGGGACCGAGGGCCCTTTCGAGGATTCTCACCTGTTCTTGGGTCGACGCGAGAGGCATGCGCAGCTTTTCGGCCTTCTCGGCTAGCGCGGCGTGGTAGCCGGCCGCAATCTTGGTGGGCACACACATCTCCGAGCCGATAAAGCCAGCGTGGACGCTCCCCGCGGCCTGGACGCTGCCCCCGATGATCCCACCCCGGGTCACCGACATCGAGCCGCCCGTGATGATCTGCGAATCATGGCACTCGACCATCACCAGAATGTCGCCGCCCGCGGTTGCCGAGACCTGGTGCAGATAGTGGGCCTTGAGGGTCTTGCCGCAGATGATGCGACCGCGATGGAGGCCGGCCACACCACCCTTGATAGTGACGTCCCCCAGCCCGTTGATGATGCTGTTGCCAACCGTCCCCTCGATCAGAATGTCTTCGGCCGATTTGATCTGGAATCCGTCACACACGTTGCCGTGGATGACGACAGGACCAATGAAATCGATATTCCCGACCTTGTAGTCGAGGTCGCCTTTCACCTCGATGACCTGGTCCACCGAGAGGGTGGGCTCGCCAAAGCGCACTCCCCCCGCACAGACGGCAACTAGCCGTGAGGGATCGCCGGGCACGGCCCGCACATTGTTGCCCGGCGTGACGGGAGGCTTTCCCGGGGAAATGGGCAGTCCAAACACGTCGAGTCCGCCCTCGGTCGGGCTGAGTTCGCACAAAGGCTGATCGGCCACAACGTTGATGATCTGGATGACATCCTGAGGGTTGGCCCGAACCCTGCCATGACCCCCGGGCTTGCCGTCGTCACCGACCGGAATAAGCCACTTCACGCCATCCCACGGGGACTGTGGCGCTTTGGCCCGGCACACGACTATGCCGCCAGCAGGGCGATTCTTGACCAGGCTCGCTGCCAAGTCGGGCAATCCCACCTGTTCCTCATCCGTCAGGATCAACAGGGACGTCTGCACGAGTTCGACAACTTTTTCCGGTGGACAAGGCGTTCCAGAGCCATCTTGGGCGAGCTTGACCAATGCCTGCATACCGCCTGGGGTGACGATCAGCTCAAGCCTCCAGCCGCGGGCCTCCAGATGCTGGAGAACCTCCGCCGCTTTCTCGCCGGAGACCGCAGCTACCGGATCGACGTTCACCCCTACTACTATACCACCTGCCGCACATTTCCTTTCCGGCTTCACCACCGCGTGATGAGGCCCCCTGCTGCCAACTCGACCACCGGCCTCGGCACCAAGCCAAGTGCCAGCACCACCACCACGGTCACGACCAGCACAACCGCGATGCCCACCGACGGAAACGGCTGCCACGGCCGCACCGGATCGCTGAAGTACATCGCGACCACGATGCGCAGATAGTAATAGACGCTCACCAGGCTATTGAGCACAGCCGCCACCACCAGCCAGGCCAGATCCGGGCTCTGCATGGCCGCGCGAAATACGTAGAACTTGCCGAAGAAACCGCCGGTGGGCGGCACCCCGGCGAGCGACAGCAAGAGCACAGTCATGGCCAGGGCCACGGCCGGCCGCGAGCGCGCCAGTCCGGCCCACTCGCGCACGCGCACGCGCTCATCGTCGCGCCGGCCCACCCAAGCCACCACGGCGAACACGCCCAAAGTAGTAAAGGCGTAGGCCGCCAGATACACCAACAGCGCGGGTTGCGCGCCGTCCACCTTCTGGCCCAGGGCAACCAGACCTATCATTAGATAGCCGGCATGGGCGATTGACGAGTACGCCAGCATGCGCTTGACGTTCTCCTGGCGGAGCGCGGCCAGATTTCCCCAGGTCATGGTGACAAACGCTACCCCGCCGAGCAAGCGCACCCAGCCCGCATGGCCCAGCGCCAGTCCAGGGTTGGCAAACACCGCGCCCAGCAGGCGCACCAGACCACCCACGGCCGCCACCTTGATACCCGCCGCCATAAAGCCAGTCACTGGAGTGGGCGCGCCTTCATACGCATCAGGCACCCACATGTGAAAAGGCACGGCTGCGATCTTGAACAACATGCCGGTGAGCAGGAAGTACACACCGACAATGAACAGTGGGTTGCCCGCGGCGCGGCCGGCGCGTGCCGCAATCCCGGCGTACGACATCTCGCCGCCGGTGGTGCCATAGATCAGGGCCGTGCCATAGACCAGGAACCCAGCAGCGAACGCGCCCAGCAACAAGTACTTGAGTGCGCCCTCGGCCCCTGCGGGCTGCCGCCGCCAGCTTGCCACCAACAAATAGGCAGCCAGCGACATGGTTTCGATGCCGATGAGCAGCGACAGAAGGTGGGTGGCGTGGACCACAGTCATCATGCCGGCGGTGGCAAAGAGCACCAGCGCATGGTGCTCGCCGTGCTCGAAGTCGTGTTCGCGCATGAAAGGCGCCGCGACCAGCAGGGTCAGAAGAGCGGTTGCGATCAGGACGGCGTCGAGAAATAGCGCCATCCGATCAACCACCCACATGCCGGCCCAGATGGGTTGGCTGGAGGTAGCTCCCATCCATTGGTTCGCGACCGCGGCCAAGGCCGCCAGACAGCCTAGCTGCGCCAACCACAGCGCGGGCGCGCGGCCCTTGTTGAACGTGTCCAGCAAGAGCGCCAGGCATCCCACGCCCGCGATTACCAACAGCGGGATCAGGGCAGCGATCTGCGCAGGATCGACGGTCATCAGAAGCGCCTCCCGGCCTGCGCCTGCGCCGGCCGCTGCCCCGGAATCACACGCCGGGCCGGCCCAATGGGATTAGCGCGCGCTTCGGCCAGACGGTCGCGATAGTTTGCCGTCAGCTCCTGCACCGAGGCAGCGGTGCGTTCGAGAATGGGCTGGGGTGCCATGCCCATGACCAGCGCCGCCAGCACCAGGACGCCGAATACCAGGCGCTCGCGCAGGCCCAGATCGCGCACCTGCGGGTCGCGGTTCTCGGGCTTGTCGAGCGGCCCAAACATCACCCGCTGGTACATGGTCAGAAGATAGACAGCGGCCAGGATGACCGCGAGGGCGGCCAGGCCAGCCAGCAGCGCCGGATGACCGAACATGGGAGCCGCCAGGCCCGACGCCTGCCAGTCCTTGCCCGCGGTGAAGGTGCCCGAAAGCACCAAGAACTCGCCTATGAACCCGCACAGGCCCGGCAGCCCAGCCGAGGCCAATACCAAGACCAGGAAGCAGCCGCCAAACACCGGCATCTGTTTCCACAACCCGCCGAAGTCACTCAGTCGGCGGGTGTGGCGGCGGTCGTAGAGAATCCCCACCGCCAAGAACAAGCCACCGGTTGAAATTCCGTGGGCCAGCATCTGGAAGATGCCGCCTTGGATTCCCTTTTGCGAAAGCACCAAAATCCCCAGCACCACGAAGCCGAGGTGCGAGATTGAAGAATAGGCGACCAGCTTCTTCACGTCGTCCTGCACCCAGGCCATGAGCGCACCAAAAATGATGCCGGCCACTGCCAGCCAGGCGATGATCGGCGCTGTCTGCTGAGCAGCCAGCGGGAAAAATGGCAGGGCAAAACGCAGAAAGCCGTACGCGCCGAACTTGAGCAGAACCGAGGCCAGGATCACCGACCCGCCAGTGGGCGCCTCAACGTGAGCATCAGGCAGCCAGGTATGGAGCGGCACGAGCGGCACCTTGATCATGAAGGCCAGGGTGAAGGCCAGGAAACACAGCAGTTCTGGCCCGCGCGGCAGGGTGATGGTTGCCCAAGTCGCATAGTCGAAGGTCCACTGACCAGTGACCGCGTGCACTTGCGCGTACAGGTACAGGATGGCTGCCAGCATGAGCAGCGATCCCACCAGGGTAAAGATGACGAACTTGATGGCCGCGTAGAGGCGCCGCTCGCCGCCCCAGATGCCGATGATGAAGTACATCGGGATCAGCATCAGCTCCCAGAACACATAGAAGGCGAACAGGTCGATGGCCAGGAAGGTGCCCAACATGCCGGCCTCCAGCACCAGCATGGCCGCGGTGAATCCCCGGCTGCGCGTCTTGTGCAAGCCCATGGCTTGGGGCGAAAGCAGGGTCAAGAACACCATCAGGGTGGTGAGCAACACCAGCCACAGTGAGATGCCGTCCACGCCGAGGTGGAAGTGGATCCCCAAGGAGGGAACCCAGGGCCGATCGACCTCCATCTGAAAAGCGCCGATTGACTTGTCAAAATCGTGCAGGATGAAGAGTGACTGCCCAAGACTGACCAACGCCGCGATAATCCCAATCGGTCGGCTGGTGCGTTCGCCCCACGGCGCCACCATCACCCAAATGGCGCCGATCAGGGGCACAAGCACAATCAACGTTAGATCAGTCATGGCCTACTGGATGTCGATCGTCCGTTCAATCGTGCGAGAGGTATTCCACCGCGGATCCGTGATGCGAACTCGCAACTGGTAGTGGCCGGGCTGGGGGTAGACCCAGTTCGCGCTGGCAGCCGCGCCGGAACGATCGTCTAGGCCGTCGCCATCGAAGTCGAAGCCATAGTCGAGCTTGTCCGCGGCGCCATCGCCAAGCTCGACCACGGCGCTGTGGCCTTCGATGCGGATTTTCACCTCGGAGGGTGCGGCGGGACGGGCCATCACGTAGACCAGCGCGGCCAGCCCGATGGCGAAAATGGCCAGGTAGCGCTGCACATCACCCACCTGCACCAGGCGCAAGAGCCGCCCGGCCGTGTCGACCAGAACCGTCCAGCCGCCCACCAGCAGCTGGTCGATGAGGATGCGATCGACGACCAAGAAGAACACCCGCGACAGTCCGCGTAGGGGCCGCACCACCAGCCAGTTGTAGATCTCGTCGACAAAGAACTTGCCGCGCACCGCGGCCGTGAGATGCGGCCACGCTGTGACGAAGCGGCGCGCCGGCTCGCGCACACCGCCGCCGAAGAACTGCCAAGCCAAGCCGATACCGGCAAGGGCAATCACAGTCGAAATCGCCATCACCCGCCACTGCAGGCCGGACGAAACTTCCAGAGCAGGACCGACCGAGTCCGTCAGCCAATGGCCGACAAGGTCGCCGTGCGATCTGCTCACGGCGGACGGCAGGCCCACAACCCCGGCCAGCAGCGCGCCCAGGCCCAGCACCAGCATCGGCCCCAACATTGCGACAGGCGATTCGTGCAGGTGCTCGCGCGTGTGGAGGTCAGCCCGGCATTCACCTGTGAAGACCAAATAATAGAGCCGTGACATGTAGAATGCCGTGCCCAAGGCAGCGGCCAGCAAGCCCGCGCCCACCGTGGGGCCGATCCAGTGCAGTCGCGGGCCAAACACCGCGGTGGCGAAGGCGCGCGCGACGATCGCGTCTTTGGAAAAGAATCCGGAGAAAATCGGCACCCCGCAAATGGCCAGCCCGCAAACCCGGAATACCCAGGTCGTCCAAGGCAGCTTGTGAGCCAGGCCTCCCATGCGGGAGATGTCACCAGAGCCGGCCATGGCGTGCATGACCGAGCCGGCGCAGAGAAAAAGGCCGGCCTTGAAGAAGGCGTGGGTGAAGAGGTGGAAAACACCGCCCGCGAAGTTGCCTGTGCCCACGCCCACGAACATGAAACCAAGCTGACTGATGGTGGAGTAGGCCAGCACCTTCTTGAAATCGTTCTGCCCAAGAGCGACAACCGCTGCGAAAACCGCGGTCAGTGCGCCAACGCCCGCCACGATGGCCAGCGCCGCCGGGGCCAGGAGATAGAGCGCGCCCAGCCGGGCCACCATGTATACGCCGGCAGTGACCATAGTGGCCGCGTGAATCAGCGCGGAGACGGGGGTGGGGCCTGCCATGGCGTCAGGCAGCCAGACGTAAAGCGGGATCTGGGCTGACTTGCCCACCGCACCCATGAACAGAAACAGCGCCGCCCAAAAAGCGACCGGCTGTCCCCACCACAGGGTGGCTGTCAGGGTCGGGCTACCTGCGCGGGCCGTGTCCACGAGGACGGGAATGTCGAGCGTGCCGGCAGCGCGAAAGAGCAGAAACATGCCGATGAGGAAACCCAGGTCGCCCACCCGGTTGGTGATGAATGCCTTCTTGCCCGCGCTGGCATTGGCCGCCTCGCCGTACCAGAAACCGATGAGCAGGTAGCTACACAGGCCCACGCCCTCCCAGCCAATGAACATCACAGGCAGACTGTCACCCAGAACCAAGAGCAGCATGGCGCCGCAGAAGAGATTGAGGTACGCGAAGAAGCGCACGTAGTCCTTGTCGTGGGCCATGTAGCCGGTCGAGTAGACGTGAATCAGCGTGCCCACAAAGCTGACCACCAGGCACATCAGGCCTGACAGCCCATCCATGCGCAGGGCCAGGTCCACCTGCAGATCGCCGCTGGCAAACCATGTCCCCACCAAATCCGTCAGCCCATCCGATTGGACGAGCATGGGAAACCAGAAGAAGAACACATCGACCGAAACCAAGAAGGCAGCACCCACCGCCAGGCAAGCGATGCGGTGAACCGCCTTGCGGCTGTGGCGCCTGCCAAACAGGATCAGGTAGGCGGCGCCGAGCAAGGGCAAGAGCGGAATGATGCGTAGTTCGGAAGGCATCGCCGTCCTACCCCTTCAAGCCATTCACTTCGTCCAGGCTCGCGGTTCGGCGCGTGCGGAACACGCTGACCACAATGGCCAAGCCCACCGCGGCCTCCGCCGCAGCCAACGCCATCACGAAAAAGGCGAACACATGTCCCTTCTGATCGCCGAGCGCCCGGGAAAAGCTGAGCAGCGCCAGCGTGCCGGCCGCCAACTGCAGTTCCACGCTCATCAGCACGATGAGGACGTTGCGACGCAAAAGCACACCCGCCGCTCCCACGAAGAACAGGGCCAGCGAGACCAGAATGTACGCGTAGGTCGGCATCAGGAAACCCGGGACGGGCGGTCCTCGCGAACATGACGGGTGAGCATCACCCCGCCTATGACCGCCACCAGGAGCAGCAGAGAAATCGCCTCGAAGGGAAAGAGAAAATCCGAGAAGAGCAGGGCCCCTACCGACGAGACGGTCCCGAAATCCTTTACCGGCGGGGTGGCCGAAGCGGCGAGCAAGGGCATGCCGCGCTCGTGGCCCACCAGCCAGGCTACCCGGTAGAAGACGTAGCCGGCCGCCAGCACGCCGACGGCGCGGGTGCAGAGCCCCTGCCGGGCGATGGGCGTGCTTTCCTCGCGGTTCACCATCATGACGACGAACACGAACAGCACCATGATGGCGCCGGCGTAGACCAGGATCTGCAACACCGCGAGAAAGTGCGCCGACAGGGTGGCGAAAAGGCCGGCCAGAGCCGCGAAGGTGAGCACCAAGGACATCACGGCGCTGACCGGATTGCGCCGGGTGATGGTCAGCAGGCCGCCTGCGAGAACACCGGCGCTCAGGATGGCGAACGCGATGGTCTCCGCCATGCTCGCGCTATGGGCAGTCAGGTTCATGAGGCCGCCTTGGGCAGCCGGGCTTCGAAGTCGGCGCGGAACTTGGTGAGGAACCCCAGCATGGGCCAGGCAGCCGCTTCGCCCAGGGCACAGATGGAATTGCCGGCGATCCCGTTGGCCACATCGGCCAGAAGATCGATGTCGCCAGGCCGACCCTCGCCTTCGGCCAGGCGGGTGCAAACCCGCGCCAGCCAACCCGTGCCTTCGCGACAGGGCGTGCACTGCCCGCATGACTCGTTGGCATAGAAGCGCATGATGCGGGCACATAGTCCCACTACGTCGGTGCTCTCGTCGAACACCACCACGCCGCCCGAGCCAGCCATGGTTTTCAGCCGGCGACCACTTCCCATCTCAAAGGGCACGCCTGGTCTCACCTCCACGTCTTTGATGCGCGGATCGGTGGTCAGCGCGTCGAACTCGATGGGCACGTCGATCTCAGTAGCATCGAGCGGTGGCATCGAGCTGCCGCCAGGGATCACCCCGCGCAGGGCACGGCCCCGAGGAATCCCGCCGCACAGGTCGTAGATCAACTCGCGAAACGAGATGCCCATGGGCAACTCATACACGCCGGACCGCTTCACATGCCCGGACACGCACAGCAGGCGGGTGCCTCCGGACTTTCCCATGCCCGCCTTGGCGAACCAGTCCCCACCGTGGGTGACGATGTCGGGAACATTCATCAAGGTCTCCACGTTGTTGACCACGGTGGGCTGGCCGAAAAGACCTTTGATGGCAGGGAAGGGAGGCTTGTTGCGCGGCCACCCTCGCTTGCCCTCGATCGACTCCAGCATGGCGGTTTCTTCGCCACAAATGTAAGCGCCCGCGCCCAGGTGCACGGTGATGTCTAGCTTGAAGGAACCGCTCGCGCTTTGCCTCAGCTGTCCCAGCCGCCCTGCCGCGTAGGCTTCGTCAACCGCCGCCTGCACGATGGCCGCCTCGCGCCGGAGTTCGCCCCGGATGTAGATGAAAGCGTGGGTGCAGCCGAGGGCGAAAGCCGAGATGCTTACCCCCTCGATCAACAGGTGAGGGTCGCTCCCCAGCAACACCCGGTCCTTGAAAGTACCCGGTTCGGACTCGTCACCGTTGCACACCAGATACACGCGCTCTACATCTTTGGGCAGAAAACCCCACTTGACTCCGGCGGGAAATCCCGCGCCGCCGCGGCCTCGCAGATTTGACCTCTTGACTTCCTCCACCACCTTTTCCCTCCCCATGTCGAGTGCCTTGCCAAACGCCTGCCACCCGCCTTGCGCCACGTACACGTCGAGCTTCTGAATATCGGGAACGCCGAAATTCTTGGTCACAATCTTGAGCCCTGGAGTCTCGCGGTACCCGCTACCCGCCGATCCGCAGTCCGGCAGGGTGGGCACGCCTTGCGCTGGCACAGGCGGCGACGACAAAGGGGAAGAGCTGGCTTCGCTCGCTTGCCGGAGCAACTCATCCACGATGCGGTCCACTTTCCCTGGCGTGAGGCTGACGTAGTGGTGCAGCCCGCAAGTCATGGTGGGCGCATGCGCGCAACCGCCGAGCCCGTCCTCTTCGCTCAGGCTGAACAGACCGTCAGGCGTGGCCTGGCCGGATGTGATGCCCAGACGCTTTTCCAGATAGCGCAATACATCATGACCACCGCGCAGGGTACAGCCCAGATTGGTGCACACGTGTAGTGGGTAGCGGGCAGGCGGCTGGCGCAGAAACAAGGAGTAGAAAGTGGCCACGCCGAAGACATGCGAAAGCGGGAGGTCCAGGGTTAGTGAGACTAGTTCCAGCGCCTCGTCGGACAAGAAGCCAAACTCGTCTTGTGCCAGGTACAGGACGCCCAGCAAGGTCGCTTGCCGCGTGGGATAGCGCGTGAGCAAGCGGTCGATTTGCTGCCGCGCCTTTTCGGAAAACTCAAGTGGCATCGGATCGCCTGGCTCCCAGGTCTGCTTCGGCGCAAATCTCCGTCGTCAAACGCTCTCCGTCAAGGCGCCGATGATGGTCTCGCGACGGAATAGAGCCCCTTCTGCGCAGCGCAGGGTTGAGACGCGAAACCCTGTTGCTTTCTCAGCAATGGATGTGCTCTCTTGGGCGCCAAGCCTAGGTGGGTAGCCCGTGGCTTTAGCCCCGGATCTCTCCCGCCGATACCTGCGAGAAGGCATGCCAAAGCGGTTCCTTCTGGTTGACGCCGATCCTGTCGGACAAGCAGCCCTCCAGCACGTCGCAACGTCGCTGGAGGGCGAAGGCGTCGTGGCTGCCACCGTCGAGGCAGCGCGCGCTAGGCTGCGCGCAGAGCCTTTCGATCTTTGCATCATCGACATGAACCTCCCCGACGGTGGAGCGCAGGTGATAGGCACCGCGCAGGCATGTCAACCCTGGATACCGGTGGTGGCTCTGGCTGGCCAGGGAACGGCCGCTGAAGTGGTCACGGCCTTTCGCGCAGGCGCGAACGAGTTTCTGCCCCGGCCGTTCCACCATGACCTAGCGGTTGGGATCGTCGCGCGCGTCCTGCAGGACCAAGCCAGCGACACCCTGGGCGAACGAACCAGCGGGGCGTGTCTCATCGGCGACCACCCCGCCATGCGTGTGGTCCTCGAGCGCATCACTCAGGCTGCCGACTCCGGCGCCAGCGTTCTGGTCCGTGGCGATGACGGCACGGGCAAGGAAGTCGTCGCCCGTCTCATCCACGCCTGCAGCGCGCGCCGGGCGGGCCCCTTTGTCACGGTCCAGCCCGGAACCAGCCCGGACACGGCGGCAGAGCCGGCGTCGGCCGGATCCGAGGACAGCGCGGCGCAACCTGCGGGCAATGTCCTGGCATCACTCGGCGGCACGCTCTTCATCGACGACATCGCCCGGCTCTCCCGCGAGGCACAGATGAGCCTGCTGCGGGTGATGAAGGAATGGGGAAGCCTGTCGCAGTCCTCGGGACGGAGTCTGCGAATCGTGGCCGCCACCACCCAGAACATGGAGCGGGTGGCGCGCGATGGCCAATTCCTAGAAGAGCTCTACTACCGGCTCAACGTCATCCCGATGGAGATCCCTCCGCTACGTGAACGGCCCGAGGACATCCCCATCCTGGTCGAGCATTTCCGCCGCGCCGCCAACGCGCGCCGAGGCCGCACCGTGCCCCCGTTCTCGCCCGAGGTCTTGGTCCGGATGGGAGCTTGCTCTTGGCCGGGAAACGTGCGCCAGCTCGGCCTCACGGTGGACCGTCTGGTATCGGCGGCCAAGGACCGACCGGTTACCGTCAATGATTTGCCCGCCAGCCTACGTACGGACGTGAGCGACCTTTCGCCCTCCTTGGTCGACTTGCCCCCGAACGGGGTTGACCTGCGCCTGCTGCTTGCCCAACTCGAGGATCGTCTGATCGAGCAGGCGCTGCAAAGGACCGGCGGCAACAAGAATCGTGCAGCCGAGTTGCTGGGAATGAATCGCACGACTTTGGTGGAAAAACTCCGCCGACGAACAGTCGCGTAGCTAAGTTCCCTCAAACCACCGAGGCGACGACGGCCGACGATACACTGCAGAACCCTGGAAGGGTTTCGCACCTCCCGCGACGGGCTTTGGCGAGCAAAGCTCGCCTGCGCCCACGCGGCCGGCCCGATGGCTGCGTCGGGCCTGCGCTTCCGGTCCTCAAGTACATCAGTACATTCCGGTCCGGCGACGCGCGCGGCGCAGCCGCGGGCAGGGGTGGCAGGTGTGGAGGCGCTAGTCGGCCCTCCTTGCTCTCGGGCCGGCTTGTCGGCCGGATTCTAAGTGTCATCCCGATCTTTGCATGGGCGTTGGGCATCTGAAACTTCTCTCAACCTCCTTCATGTGTCGCTCTGATGAGCGCTGCCTCAAGCGAACCCACAGGTAGGGAAATTCCGGCAAGAAAAGCTCGCTTGCTTGTTGGCGTTGATAGGCCGCGGGAACTCGCAAGGTTCCCAGACGAATCGGTGGACTGTCACCTGATTGACGGTGCATCGACGCTTCGGCCGTCATTGCGATGACGATCAGATGACTCGCCGTCTCCCGGATACTCGTGATCCTGGGTGGTTAGGCTTTGCTCGTCTCTGGCACGCCCGCTGCATTGGTCGCCGACCATACCAATGCTTCGGCGCAAACGAACCAAAGGGCGAAAGGCACGCAAGCCATCGGCAAAGATGTTGGCAGCGCGACGCGAGGAATATGCCGCGAAATTCTATCCTTGCATCGAGAAAGTGGCACGGCGATTGGCGCGTCGTCTGCCCGCGCACGTTGAGATGGATGATCTGATTTCATCCGGCGTCATTGGGCTCATGGAAGCTGCGGGACGGTTCGATCCCAAGCGGGTCGACCGCTTCGAAGCCTTTGCCGAGTTTCGCATTCGCGGCGCCATGCTGGACGATCTGCGCTCGCGCGACACGCTCTCGCGCGACATGCGCCGGCTTTCCAATGAGCTGCGTGAAGCGACCCGGAGGTTGGAGTCGCAGCTTGGCCGCACACCGGACAACCTGGAGCTGGCTGAGACGTTGGGGCTGAATGTTCAAGAGCTGTATGCGCGCCAGCAGAAGCTATCCGGATCCTCGGTGGTGGGAATCGACGATGCAGGGCCCGACTTTCTGGATCGCACCCGCGACGAAAACCAGCCCGACCCGTTCGAAATGACCGCCCACCGCGAGACCCTGGCGCACCTGGTGGCAGGCATCGATGATCTTCCCGAGAAGATGCAGCAGGTTCTCTCCCTATACTATTGCGAGAACCTAAACCTGAAAGAGATCGGGCAGGTGCTCGGCGTCACCGAGTCGCGCGTCTGTCAGATTCACGGCGAGGCCACCCGCCGCCTGCGCGAGTCGTTGGGCGATCTGGAGGATTCAGCAGCCGCCTAACCTATTGAATTTACAGTAAATTGAAGATTTCTCCAGAATCGGCTTAAGATTCGGCAAGGGTGGCCGATGTGTGTGGGTATGGCACTCACAAGCGGAAGTCGGTTGGGGCCACGCTCAAACTCGGACTTCGCCAGGGCGACAGGAGCGCAAGGCGCTGACATCAGCCGACAGGCGAGGATCGAGGAACTGCGGCAGATGGTGGCGATGGGGCGATACCAGATCCAGCCGGAGAAGCTGGCACTGAAGATCCTGGTCCGCGCCTTGAAGCGAGGATAGCTAGTCTTCCGCGTCCGCTACTTCCACGCGGTTGCGGCCGTTGGCCTTGGCCCGATACATGGCCGCATCAGCGAGGCGGAGGAGCAGATTCTCTCGCCGACGCTGGTTGCCCCCGGGCGCCAGGTGCTCGCGGTATGATGCCACTCCAATTGAGGCGTGTACGCCGGGCAAGGGCTGAGCCGTCTGCTCGCCTTCTGCCTCAGTATCGAACATGGTCGCCTCGGCGATGACCCGCCGCAAGTCCTCCGCGGTCTGCACCGCGCGGTCGATGTCGCTTCCAGGCAGAATGGCCACAAACTCATCTCCGCCGTAGCGAGCCAGAACCGCTGCGGGCGGCGCGTTTTCAGACAGAAGGCGCGCTACCTCACGCAAGGTCCAACTCCCCGCCAAGTGTCCGTAACGATCGTTGACTTCCTTGAAGTGGTCGAGGTCGATGAACAGCAACGACAGATCCGTGGCGTTGTGGTCAGCGTGCGCGATCTCATCCTCCAAGCGCACGTGGAAATAGCGGCTGTTGAACAGGCCGGTCAGGTGATCCAAGCGGGCCAAAGCGCGGGCGTGAATGGCGTCAAGGGCGTTCTGGACCGATGAAGACATATAGGCCGCGAAGATACGCAGAAGCTCATTATCTCGCGCGCTGTACGGACCGCCCGAGCGCCGGTTGATGAGCTGCAAGACACCGCAGATCGATTCGCCCACGATCACGGGCATCCCGATCACCGATGCCACGGGCCGGCCAGCGCCGCGCACCGGCATCGCGATCGACAACGGGTCATCAGGCGAAAGGTCGTCGCTGCGAACCGGTGTTCCTGTGCGGTAGATCTGTCCGACGAAGCCGCGATCACTGGGAATTCGTTTGCCCAAGAGATGCGCAGTACCTGGGCCGAAGGTGGCGATGAACGTCAGGCGGGGGGTTCGGACGCCAGCGAGTTTGGCGCGTGGATCGTCGAGCAGGATGCCGCCCGATTCAGAGGGGACGAAGTCGTTGGCGCGTTCGAGGATCTCGCGCAAAGCGGCGTCAAGGCGCACGTCCCAGCGCTCGGTGTCTTGGTCCCGTCGGGCGCGAAGGAAGAATCGGGTGATCTCTTCCGGAGACAGGGTCAGGATCGGACCCGGAGCGGTCGGTGGGTTTGGAATAGACAGGTCCTCGTCAACTTCCTCCGCGGGCGCAGCCGCCCGGGTGGAATCATCAGTCTCGGCAAGGTGCTCGACGTTGCCGGTGGTTTGCATGTTGCCAACCGTCACGCGGAACCTCGTTCTGGGTTCCAGCTTACAGGATCCCGTCTCGATGTACCACTGGGGTGCTAGTCTGAGCCGCGATGTCCTCACGTCACATGGGAACCCTGAAAGGGTTCCCAAACCCTCCCGCGATGGTGCGCGGCGAGCAAAGCTCGCCGGCTCCCCACGCGACTGACATGGCCAGGCGGGCTGTGCTGATGATCGCCGTGGTCGTCTTGGGGGCCCTCGCTTTCCGGTGGGCGCGGGCCAAGGCAGCGTACTGGAACGTAGATGACGCGGGTATCACCTTCGCGTATGCACGCTCGTTCGCCTGGCATGGGACGGCTTCGCTTTTTCCCGAGGGCCCGCGGGTGGAGGGATACAGCAATCCCTTGCTTTGCCTGATTGTGGCGCTCCTCTGGCTGGTGCGGGTTTTCGACCCGATCACCTCACACCTTTCGCTCGAGGCCGTGCTGTTCGGTGGCGCCCTCGCTTTTGCCTTCCTGATTCTAAAGAGGAGAGCGGGGCTTGCGTCGGCGGTGGTGGGCACGGTGGTTTTTGCGGCGGCAGAGCTGATGACTCCGTCTACATGGGCTTGGTACGGCTCTGGCCTGGAGAACGCGCTGCAGACCACGGTGCTGCTGGCCTTGCTCTGGCGGGCCGCCGTGGCCTCGGAGCAAGGGCCCCGTCCGCTCATTGATGGCACGCTGGCCTTCGCAGCGGCGCTGGTCCGGCCCGAGGGGATCGTCTACGCGGCGGGGTTCTTCGGTGCGCTCGCGTTCGTGCTGGCGTGGCGTGCGCGCCGGGAGGGCTGGGGTGTCATGCGGCCGTGGTTTCGAGCCGTGGGTGTGGCCGTCGCGCTGGGCGGCCTGTTCTTGCTGTGGCGCTATTGGGTCTATCGGGATCTGTTGCCGAACACCTATTACGCCAAGGCGCCGGGCGCGGGTTTTATGCTCCACTTTCGCGCCTACGTCCTCAATATGATCCTCCCCTATCGCTATACTGCGATTTTTGCGGCATGCGTGGTGGGGCTGTTTCTGCATCCCCGCTGGCGTGCCGTGGCTCTGGTCCTGGTGGCGCTCTTGCTTGCAAGCGTGCTCATGCCCGCATTCAAGGGCAACGACTGGATGGGCGAGCACCGCTTTGCCACGCCGCTGCTGGCCCTGGCGCACGCGGCCTTCGCGTTTCTCGTCGGTGCCGGGCTGTCCAGCGGATTTTCCCGTCGGTGGCTTCGTATTGTGGCAGGCGCCACCGCGGGTGCTTTCGCGCTGACCATGCTGCTGCTCTTGCACCGGGCGGGCAACCCCATAGTGGCGCCACCTCGCCTGCTCGACGTCAACATCGGCCATGTGGTGTACGTTCAGGGGCTGCAGCGACTCGACCATCAGCGCCGACTGGGGCTCATCAATCCGACGGTGATATTGCCCGACGCGGGCGGCAGTTTGCTTTTTGGGGCCATGCGCCTGGTTGATTCGGGATACCTAACCGACTACCAGATGGCACGCGTGCGGGGCCACTGGCCAGAGGTGAATCAGTACCAGCACCAGGAGCAGCGGGCCGATCTGGCGGATGCGAAAGCAAACCCTTTCTTTCAATTCGATCGCAGCCTGGTCGGGCGCGTGTTTTGGCCTCAGCCGGATTCGCAGCTCAGCGTGCGACGCGAAGTGGTCGAGGTGGGCCAGGTCCCGCCCGAAGCCGCGCTGCTGGCCGAGTTGCCCGGGTGCCGCATCTATAGCTCGGATCGCACGGTTCCTATCGCTGGTCCACAGGGCTTGCTGCGCATCGAAATACTGGTGGAGCGCCATTCGGCCGAGGGCGTGCGAGCAATCTTTGCCAAAGCCCGCCTGGACGACTACGATTCGGATGAGATCCGCTTGGCGTCGTACGGCAGCGAGCCGGGGCCAGGAATCGAACGTCGTGCGTTCCTGCTCAGGGCGCCGGCCGTCGCGGGTCAGTACCAGGCCACTCTTTCTCTCAAAGATGGAAACCAGGACCGGGGGACCTTCAAGCTGGCCACCATTGACGTCATTGCCAGTCCGGAGCAACGGGCCGAGGCGGCGCGTGGCCTGCTAGCCAAGGCTGGCGATGCAAGAGAGCGCGCACGCCGGTTGGCGCAAATGCGTGAGCAGGTCATCGAGCGGTTATCGCATCAGGAATGGCTGGCCGAGAAGGCCGCGCTCCAGCGGGGCAAGGACGCGAATGACGGGACCCAGTCTGAGCATTTGCGGCGGCTGACCTGGGATGCTCGGCTGGCGGTGGGTAGCGGGATGCCGCACGAACTGGCGGCCCTGTCTGCGCAGGCCATACGCGATGTCTTCGCGCAGGCGAGCTGTGAACGCCGACGTCCCGCCGAGCATCTGCTGTGCCTCGGACAAAACGTGGCCTGGCTGCGCGGACTGGGATTCTTTGGGATCGGCCAGCAATCTAGGATTCGGGAAGCCGCAACCGCGGCGCGGGCGAGCCTGGGAAGTAATCCCTCTTTGTCCGATCGCTATGTCGCCCTGGTTGGGCAGACCCTGCTGTGGCCAGAGGACATGGCCCTGCAGAAAGAGCTGTACCTGGTCCGCTCGCGCCTGTCGCCGCTGCCGGTGCTCGCCCTCTCGACGGAGTGAGGGGCAGGCAGCCTTTTCGTCATTCCTCGGCGTCGAGGAGCACCCACTCGCCGTGGCGATCGAGGATCCTCTCCTTGATCCGGAGAAGCTGGAACCACTTGGTGAAGGCTTCCACGAAGACCATGCCCGTGAGGGCGATAAGGACGATAGAAAAGGCCACCAGCAGCCAGAGGTGCTTGGGCAGGTAGTATTCGCGGAACTACCTCACAGGAGAATTGAAGGATGCGTCGGTCAATCAGGGCCTTTCCGTTTCGCGCGGTGTTGGCGGACGAGGACGAGCACCAGAATCGCAATCAGTAGGAGGACGAGTCCTCCAGCGAGGGGAGTCCCGCGAAGAAGTGGCGTGACTTCGAGCGCGGCACGGACCAGCCGGACGAGCAGGCGCACAAGGAACGATCCGAAGCGAAACGCGAGCGGCAGGATCAAGAGGACTGCGACAATCTGTAGCCAGCGGATATGCTTGCGTGAGAGGGAACCTGGGGCAGTGGAATAGGGCTGGCCGGTGGCGCGTGGCTGAAGGCCGCTGTCGTAGTCGGCCCGGCGTGCAGGATCAGAGAGGATTTCGTAGGCCCGGTTGATTGCGGCCACTTTCTCGGAAGCCAAATCTTCCAGTGGATTACCCTGGTGCCGGTCGGGATGGTACTTCGCCACCAGCGCATGGTAGGCAGCGCGAATTTCGGAATCGCTGGCGGTGCGCGCGACGCCTAGAACGGAATAGGGATCGGGTTCCGTCTTGGGCGTCATCGGTTGGGAACTGTGGGCTTGCCAGGATTTCCAGCGGCGTTTTGCGACTGCAGGTAGCGGAATACATCCGTGCTGGTGGACAAGACCAGCCAACTCTCCTTGTCGATCGTGCTGTGGTAGGTTTCCATCGTCTTGAGGAATCGGTAGAGCTCGCGATTGCGGTTGTAGGCCTCCGCGTAGATGGAGGTTGCTTCGGCATCGCCCCGCCCCATGATTTCCTGGGTCTTGCGATAGGCCTCGGATTCGATCACTTTCAGCTCGCGTTCCTTCTTGCCGCGGACCTCGGCGCTCTTGCCTTGTCCCTCGGAACGGTGGCGGTCAGCGATGCGCTTGCGCTCGGAAATCATGCGGTCGAAGACCTTGGCCTGCACACTCTCGATGTAGTTAATCCGTTGGATCTGGACGTCGACCAGCTCGATGCCGTAGTCCGGCACCACGTGCGAAACCCGCTCGAGAATCAGCCGGGTGATCTTGTCCCGCCCCAGCTCGATCTGGCGCATGGACTCGGCTTCCATGATGTCTTCGGCCTCTTCGCCTTTTTCGAAGGCGCGGTTGGTGGTGCGCACGGCTTCAATGAGGTCGTGGCTCGCGATCACGTTACGGGTTTCTCCGTCGATGATGTCGTCCAGGCGCGACTGGGCGCGGCCTTCGTCGCGCAATCGTTGGAAGAACAGCAACGGGTTGGCGATGCGCCAGCGCGCATAGGTTTCCACGCCGATGTATTTCTTGTCGCGGGTGGGAACCTGGTTGGCGTTACCGTTCCATTCCAACCAGCGCTTGTCGAACACGTTGGCTTCTTGTGCGAACGGGATCTTCAAGTGCAGACCAGCCTGGGTGACCGCCTCTCCCATCGGCTCGCCAAACTGGGTGATGATGACCTGTTCGGTTTCGGAAACCGTGTAGAGAGCCGAAGCTAGCGTCGCCAGCCCCAGCACGGCGAAGGCAGCCAGAATGACCTTCGAGCGGCCGCTCATGGCTTCAACTCCTGGACCGGGCCGAGGGGAAACATGGGTAAGATCCCTTTGGCCTTTTCGTCAAAGATCAGTTTCTTGCCGGCCGTGGGCAAGACCGCGGCCAGGGTTTCGAGATAGATACGGGTGCGCGTGACTTCCGGGGCCTTGCGATATTGCTCTTCCAGTGCATTGAAACGTTGGGCGTCGCCTTTGGCCCGGTTCACGCGGTCGATGGCATATCCCTCGGCGGCCTGGATCTTCTGTTCGGCCAGGCCGCGGGCGCGTGGGATCTCCTGATTGTATTCGGCCCACGCCTCGTTGATGGCGCGCTCCCGCTCTTGAATGGCCTGGTTGACCGCATTGAAGGAGGGCCGGACTGCTTCCGGGGGATCCACGTTTTGCAGGATGAGTTGCTGAACTGAAATGCCATTGTCGTAGAGCTTGCACAGGTGCGAAAGCAATTCCTTGGCCTTGGAGGCGATTGCCTCACGCCCCACGGTCAGAAGCTCGGTCACGCTGTGATCGCCAACCACGGTGCGCATGGACGCTTCGGTCATCAGTCGGAAAGTCTCCTCGACGTCGCGCATTCGGAAAAGGTACTTGTACGGGTCCGAAATCTTGTACTGGACGATCCACTCGACCGTCGCCACGTTGAGATCCCCGGTCAACATCACCGACTCGGCCTCGGTCTTTTCGTCTTTGTGAAACGAACTTTGAATGTCTGCACGGGCAGTGCGAAAGCCAAACTCTTGCTTGAGCTGGCGCTGCACCGGAACCTTCTGCACCCGTTCGATGCCAAAGGGGAACTTGGCGTGCGGGCCGGGATTGCAGGTCCGCACAAAACGCCCGAAGCGCGTCACCAGGCCGACCTCATCCGGTTCTACCTGGTAGTACGAGCTGTAAAGGGCCACCAATCCGACGATCGCCAGCCCGATGAACATCAGGGGCCTGCGCGATCCGCGCAGCCGAACTCCTGCTTCGCGTGCGAGACGAGAGAATTCCTCTGGATCAAAAACAACGCCCTGGCTTGCCATGCCACCTTCTCTCAGGATCTTGGAGAAAACTCAACACGCTCTGCGCGATAGCACGTCGGTCAGGGGGCGGTCAGGGCAAAAGACGCGGCGGGTGTCGCGTGATATCGAAGTTGGTCGAAGTCTTGGGTGGCCACTAGGTCTTGAACAGATGCTCGCTACTGGAAAACCGGGCACTGATTGCCGGCTAGGCAGACGTCGGGTACGCAACCGGTAACCAGACCCATGAGGGAGCAGCAGGTTGCGTTGCTCCCGCAGTTGGAATTAGCCGGACAGCTCGCGGCCGCCGTCACATTGGTGCAATAGCAGGGCATGTTGACGGGCAAGACGATGCCAAAATCGCCACAGGTGCAGCGCAAGTTGCTGCTTGCGCACTCGTTGCCGGTCTTGCTGCATGGCTTGCCGATGCTGAGCTCGTTGCCTGCATCGGGCGGACACCCAGCCGGCAGATTGAGCACGATTCCGTCTGCACTCCCATTTTGGACCTGCGCGTCGGCAGGGTTTGTTCCGTCCGCGCCCCCATCTCGGACCTGCACGTCGGTAGGACCAACTCCACCTTGGTTTTGCTGGCAGGCTGCGTTGAGAAGGACCAGAAACACGCCATTGATGAATCGGCGCATGCGGTTTCGCAGTGTATAGCACACCCGAGCTGGCTAGAACAGGTATGACAAACGCGCCAGAACGGCTTGCGATCCAGAGAACGTGAGCACGCCGAATCTCTCGGTGTCCTTGCCCAGCCCGATTCTTCCCGCCAGAGAAATCCGATAGGACCCGATGTCGAAGGCCACACTGGGATCGAGGTAGAAGGCTTTCAGGCGGTTGAGGTTCTGGAAATTCTGATCGTCGATGTGACTTAGCTGGACGCAGCTAATGAGCTCGAGAGAAAGTCCCAGCCAGTGGACGGGCCGGAGGGCAACCGCGTAATGCGACTCCCAGAAGAAAATGTTTGGGATGTTCAGCGGCAGATTGAGGAGCGTGGTGTTCTGCGCCAGCATGGCTAGGAGACCCTGGTTGACCGTCAACGAGAGCGGACCATAGGACGCGAAGAACAGCCCAGCCGGTGCCAGATGGAAGTAGTACGGGAAACCAAATGAATAGAAACTTCCATCGGTGAGTGCGAATCTGTACTTCATGGTGTGCGTCGGCAGGCGAACCCGCATGCCCAATCCGATGAATGCTGCGATGGGGCCCTTGGCAAGTTCCCAGGCGTAGCTGCCGCCAGTGACCACGTCCGCAAGGGAGTACGAGGACTTCTCCCTATCGGACGCAGTGGGAGGCCGGTTGCCCAAGCTGTCGATGAAGAGCTGCGTGAGCTGTACCGGCAGCTCGACGTTCAGCTGAAGTCCGCCAAGCCGAAGATTTCCACCAAGTGCAACCCGATAGCCGGCGGCTTGGCCTCTCACCCAGTAGAAGGTCGACAGATCGTTGCTGCGCTCGTAGGTGAAGTCGAGGTAAAGGGTTGATCCCGATCCCAGGGATTGCACCGGCGGATAGTCAACACCGGGTGGGATAGCCGATTTCGCTGCCGGTCCCGGGGCGGGTTTCGCCGCGGAAGGCAGCTTCACACCGGGCTCGTCCTCTTCGGCGAATGCGTGTGCCGTGCCCGCGAGGGGCATGAGCCAGGCCAGCACACAGAAGAGTCTCATTTCGTCAAATGCAGTTGTTGGAGAAGACCCAGGGACAGAGCAGTTGTTCGGTCCAATGTGCGCATCGATGGCCTCTTTGGTAAGGACCTTTGTATCACGACTTGCACTGCGCCACCCCATTTATGGTTGCATTCCCCAGACGTTTCGACCCAGTCTTGTCGACTGAGTCCATGATCGCCGTAGTTGTCTTGCAGCTCTTCGCGCCTCTGGCATCCGCGGCTTCCGCGGATGGAGCCGCGCTGGTGATGCTCACTGGCGACAGCGAGATCGTATCTGCGGTGGGGCATTCTCTCGCCGATCGCAACGTCCGGGTGGTGTCAGCCGGGGTGGAGGCGGTGCAAGTCCGCGTGCAGACCGATCCTTCGGGGATCCGGCTGTCCATACACGAACGGAACGGCCAAATTGTCGAACGCATCGTCGCGAATGCCGAGATCGCTGCCGCGGTGGTGGAATCGTGGCTGCGTGACGATCTCGCCAGACCCTTGCTTGAGCCGCACGAGATTCCGACGACCGAAGCTGCACCGATTGGAGGTGCGCCGGTTGTGACCCGGTCACCGGTTCCAGCCCATCGAAGTGCATCTTCCGGCGCCAGCGTTACCGTCGCAGGTGGGACCTGGTTGGCTACCGATGGCTCTCTGTGGATTGGCGCAGGGCTGGGAGCCTGCGTGCGGGTTCGGTCGCTCTGCCTTGGACTCGAGATCCAAGTTGCTGGCGACACGGCCACCACGGGGAATATCGGTGCTCTGTACACGGCGGTTCCTGACAGTTCGAGCGCAAGCTGCAATGAACAGCAACAGCGCGCGTTGACCCGCCTCGACGCCGACGCGCTCCTGACCGCAGATCTGCCCCTGCGCATCGGAGCCGGAACCTTTGGCCCAGGGATTGGTCTTGGAGCAGGTTGGTTGTCGACAACCGCGGTACTGGGCGATCACGGCGGTAACGCGACGACGGTTGGACCACGCGCGGAGACCCGGATTATGCTTTCCTGGCCCCTGGCCTGGGGTCTAGCGGCAGATGTGGGGCTTCGGGCCGACATCATGCCGTTCGCCCACCGGAAGCACCTGACTTCGGGTGGATTCGATCTGCCGGGCGAACCGCTGGGCTTCTTGCGCGCAGGACTCGGCCTTCGCTATGGCCCCCTTGGACATGCGCCTTGACGCTTGTTGGCAGGACTTGCGCAGGTCTCGTCACAATGCGATCCGGCATCAGTTCTGGGTCTTTGACGCGGTGGTTTTGGCCGAAGAAGTCCGGGGCGACGGGCACTAACAATCTGTAAGATATGGGCCATGCCCGCGGAAATGGTCAACGCGGCGTTGGGCTCGAAATAGTAATCGCTGATTGAGAAGATGATCCGTAGGACCGAAGGCAAACTGCTCCCATTCCAGCGCAAGTCTGTGTGGTTGGCGGATACCACCGACGAAGTGCTGGTGGCAGCGTGTGCCTTGCGCGATCCCGGAGCGATGGCCGAACTGTTTGATCGTCATTGCGATGCCGTCCACCGATTCCTCGCGCGCCTCATGGGCGCCAACTCGTGGGATCTGGACGACATGGTCCACACCACGTTTCTTGAGGCTCTCCGCTCCGCCGCGCGCTTTCGTGGCAAGTCCTCAGTGAAAACTTGGCTGTTCGGTATCGCCGCGAATGTGGGGCGCCACCACATCCGTGATCAGGTGCGCAGGCGGTCCTTCCTCAAGGCGTGGGGCGAGATCAAGCCGACGCCAGGCCAGATGCCCGACCTGGCTGCGGAGCACCACCAGATGGTCGAACGCGTGGCAGGGGCTCTCGCGCAACTACCGTTCGATCTGCGGGCGGCGTTTGTTCTGTGCGACCTCGAGGAGACGTCGGGCGCGGATGCGGCCGCGGCACTCGACGTCCGACCAGGAACTTTGGGTCGGCGACTGTTCGAGGCGCGGCGGGCGCTGCGCGCGGCGGTTGAGGAGGTGCAACCATGAGCGAACGCGCCTCTTGTCCTCGTTTCGCCGAAATCGGCCGCGCGGTGTCTCCCGACGATGTTCCGGAACTGCGGCGGCACTTGGACGAGTGCCTGTACTGTCAAACGCAATGGGCTGCTACCAAGAGGCTCATCGAAGCGGCCCGTCAGCTTCCGACCAAGGCGCCCGAGCTTGGACGGCGCCAGCAGACGCGCAGTGCGCTGGTGCTTGCGGCAACCGAGGTTCGGCGTCAGCGTGTCTCGCCACGGTGGGCGCAGGCTGCCGTGTATGCGGCCGTGGTCCTTGGTGCGACTGGTGTGCTTGCGGCTGTGGGCAAGGTAGCGATCCCATGGCTGCAGAGGCAGAGAGAGGGAACCCCGGCCGCCGGCGATCGAGAGCATGGCAGGCCACGCGAAAAGGCCTTATTCGAGCCACAGGCAAAGCCCGAAACCGTCTCCGCACCTGCACAGGGGACGTCCTTGGCTCCTGCTGCCGCATCGACCGAGCCTTCGGCCGAAGCGTGGGGCCACCGGATTCCCCTCATCGGAAAGGCTCCTGGGCGGCAAGCGACTACCGCCAGAGCACGAGGGGCGCTGGCCTCAGTGTCGGCCGCAGCGCCCTCAGCGAATTCCACGCACCTACCCAGCCCGGCGGAACTGGCTTTCTCGGAGGGTTGGCAGGCATTTCGTTCCGGCGACTATGCTCGTGCCATCGCCGCCATGAGGCGTGCGTTGCAGGCCGCGCCGACCTCAGCTCTTGCGGAGGATGCGCGATACTGGGAAGCGGTTGCGCTGGCGCGCCAGGGCTCGGTCGCCAAAGCCCGCCAGTCCATGTACGAGTTCTTGCGTCTCTTCCCAGGGTCTCCCCGAGCGGGTGAAGTGTCCGCCATGCTCGGCTGGCTGTTGATCGAATCGCACGAATGGTCGGCGGCTGAGCAGCGCTTTCGCACTGCCGAAAACGACCGAACGCCGGCTGTGCGTGAGAGCGCCAAGAAGGGCCTGGAGGTCACGGCGCGGGCACGGACGAAGACTACTGCGCCGTAGCCAACTGCTACCAAAGCCAAGCAGGATCTCGCGGACCGCGATCCAATACGTTGCGGGCTAGCTCTTTCCCTACGGGGACTTCGGGACGGACAGGCCACGCCAACGTTGATCCACGGTCCACGAGATGCTGGTTGGCTACTCGATCTTGATGGGTGGTGGTGGTGGTGGTGGTGGTGGTGGTGGTGGTGGTGGCGGCGGCGCCCCGCCAGCTTCGGGCGGCGTGGTAGGTGCAGAACTTCCCCCGACTGGGGGCGGCGCGGGAATGCCATTGTCGGGTATCAGGCACGAGGTTAGGTCGAAGATCATGAACTCCAGGGCCTTTTCCGGCCCGGACAGGTCGCGGGTGATGACACAGTTGCTGGGGAAGGTGCCTTTGGCGTCGGGGTTCGAGATCACCGCGGTCGCCACATGCAGGCCGGTGAACACGAACCGACCGCACTGAGCCGTGGTTGGCTGGCCCACCGGGGCGTTGAAGGTGAAGTAGTGGACATAGGATGAAGGCGTGGTCTGGTAGATCCACTGTTGCGAGATCCCCGGCAGGGTGGTAAGGGCGGTGGATTTCACGTCACTGCCGAGCAGGATCGATCCTTGGGTTGTCGATGCGGCGACAGAGACGAGCCACTGGCCAAAGGCCTGGCCCTTGGCGAAGGACGTGTCGACCAAGGCGGTGATGCTGTCGCCCAGGGAGCTGCTCCCGCCCGTGTCCCAGGTCGCCACCTCACCGAAAGGGGCGTGTCCGTCGGGCGCGATCGAGCAGGGGTTGGCCGTACCCCCGGCCACGCATGGGTACTTGGTGGTGTCCTTGCGGGGCGGGTACGACCTCAGCCAACCCCAGTGGTAGTGTTCGGCAAAGGCGCGGCCGCCACTGTTCACGTATTGGACCATGTTCAACTTCATGGCGTCGGTGAGAATGTTGCCACTCCCATTCGGCGGGAAGTAGCCGTTGGCATCGGGAAGCAGCGGGTCCTTGTCTCCTTCGTAGCGCTCGTTGCTTCCACCGCAGGCCATGAGAATGACGTCGTACTTCATCATGGTCTTGATGTCGCTCCATAGTACGTTAGCAGACGGCCAGAGTGCCCCGCCGTTGAACCCGCTGTCGTAGCCGGCCGTCGCACTCACTGAGTAGTTGTCTTCATAGATATTCATAGAACCCGCACCGTCGGGGTTGGTGAACTCCGCGGTATCGATGCCCATTCGGGTAAACAGGCATTGCAGCCGGTCGGCATCACCGGCGGTGATGGCCATCTTCGGGATGCTGCCTTCGCTCTTGTTGCGCGGCAGGCGCAAGCGTCGGTCCTGGCCGCTTGACGCGTCCACGATTGCAGTGGTGGTGCATTGGCTGACTTCCGACGCCTTGATAGTGACCTGGCGGCGCCACTTGCCCACCTGCATAACCAGGGGAAAGTCCACGCCCACCGGGACATTGTCCAACTTGAAGTTGCCACTCGAATCCGTGATTGCCGTGGTGATAGGCTTGCCCGACACCGACGCCGAGCATTTGTCGCAGGAGGCGCCGGTCGAGATAGTGGCCAGCGGCGCATCGGGAACGTAGACGATGACGTTGTAGAGCGGAACCTTGCCCGCTGGATCGTATACGGTTCCGGTGATGCTGGTGGTGCCGGCGGTGCATTTCACCTGCGCAATGCACATCGAACCGCAACTTAGGACAGGACAGACGTTGTTGGCGCAGGTCCCGCTGCCTGGGCAGTCGCCGCAGTGAAGCGTCCCACCACATCCGTCGCCAATGTCACCGCAGTACTGCCCCCCCCCCGTTGTGGTACACGCGGTCCGAACACAACTGGGCCCGCCGGTGCATAGGCCCTGGTTCGTGTCGCACACCCAGCCGGCCTGGAAGGCCGAGCAGGTATCTCCGCAGTTGACGGTTTCGCCGCAGCCATCCCCAACCGTACCACAGTACCTCGCATTCGGGCTGCCGTCACAGACGAGCTTCTTGCAGTCAGTCCCTCCCACGCAGGAACTGGTGGCGGTGTTGCACACCCAGCCCGTCTTGAGGCTGGCGCAATTGTCGCCACAGTCAATCCCGCGCCCGCAACTATCTCCCACGGTTCCGCAATATCGCGCCCCGGCCACAGGATCGCAGGTGGTGGGTGTGCAGACCTGAGCGCTGCCCACGCAGAGGTTGTTTTCGCATACCCAGCCCGGCTTGAGGCTACCGCAGTCGTCACCGCAGGGGAGCTTGTGACCACAGCCATCGGAGATATTGCCACAGTAGGAGCCGCTGGCGGAGCCAGTCGTGTAAGTGCATTGGAACGGGGGATTACAGTTTGGCCCGCCGACGCATGTGTGACTGGTAGCATTGCACGTCCAGTCGGCCGGGCAGTTGTCGCCGCAGTCGATCTGGCCGTTGCAGCCATCACCGATCAGGCCGCAATACGCGCCACCCGCGGGTTTGCACGCGACAGCCGGGGCGGCCGGAACGCAAGCATCGACCAGCCCTGCGTCAGGGACGACCAGGATCCGTCCGCCTGTGCCGGCACTGGTCCCTCCATCATTACCGCCGACGTCGCCACCGTCAACCGTCCCACCGCACCCGCCGCCGCCGCTTGCCGAAACTTTTGCCGAAGTGCAGGCTCCACCCGCAGCCAGCAAAGGCGCGAGGGAAACCAGACCGACAAGCAGGATGGACGTCGACAGGATGGGTTTCATGTTCCCCTCCGCCTATTTGCACTTCAGCGTAGCCAAGCCTTTGCCCGCGCCAGCTACCGCTCGCAGCCCATCGTGCACGCACTGGAACGGGTCCGCCGTGTAGCTGTAGCCAAGCGCTTCCGGAAAAGTCGCGGTCGTGGTCCAGTCGGTTGCATTGACAGTGCCAGCACTACCTGCGTCCCAAGTGATGCCGAAAGCATTGCCGGCAGACACGTCCGCTTTGGTAGCGAGGTTATTGTTACGCAGGTCCCAGTAGCCGATAGCCGAGCTGTCACGCGCAGTCACTGGGTTCAGCACGGTCTCGAAGTAGTTGGCTTCGACCAGCGAGTAACCGCCCATGCGGACATTAATGCCAGAAACCAAGACCTGGTAGAAGTAGTTATTGAGCACATGCGAGTAGCCGTAGCGCTGCAGGGGTGTCCGCGAGCCGACGTTCTCGAAAAGGTTGTGGTGAAAGGTGACGTGCCGAACCGCAGAGTCGTCATCACTGTAGCCGTTCATCGACACCTTGTGATGGTCGTGTAGGTAGTTATACGAGATAGTGACGTTGTCGGCCCCCTTCTTGATGTCGATCGCGCCATCGAAGGACGTGTCACCGGCGCCTGGGCAATCTGCCATTGAACTGTAGAGCTCGTTGTGGTCGATCCAGATGTTGGTCGGAACGCCGCCACTCATGCCTTCCAACGAAATCATGTCAGAATCGCCACCGCCTGGTGTCAGAGCGATGGTCATGTTGCGAATGATGATGTTGCTTGAAGAAGAGGCAATGTGGATGCCGAAATTGGCGGCCGAGCCATCCGCACCCACAATAGTGATGTCGTTCTTCTTCTTGATTTCGATGGTTTGTGCCGCCAAGGTGTGCTGCACGCACGGATCGGTGATACTCGAGAAGTTGAACTTGCCGGTGTATTTGAGCACCAGGCCGCCGTCGCCCGAGTAGCCATCGATAGCGGCCTGCATTGCCGCCATGTCGGCCACATCAACCGCAGTGGCGCTGCCACCTCCGGTCGTAGCCTTGCCATAGCCAAGCGGGCTGGTTTCCGGAGCGCCGGTGCCGGCCGAGGCGCCGGCGGCTCCCCCCATTGCACCGCCACCCGAGCCAGCACCACCCTTGGCAGGAGTGCCGCCATTCGCGGTCGTACCACCCAGCGTCTTGGTCCCACCTGCTGCCATCGTCCCTGCCGTGTTCCCGCCCATGGTGCTTCCGACTACTGTCGTGCCACCCATGCTGGTGCTCCCACCGAGAACCTGGGTCCCTCCATTCGGCGTGGTGCCGCCGGTCGCGGTCGTGCCGCCCTTGTTGGTAGTGCCGCCGGTCGTCTGGCTGCCCCCGTTCGACGTGGCGCCCGCACCTGAGACTCCACCGCCGGTGGCAGTCAACCCTCCTGCACCGGTGGTGCCCCCAGTGGGGAGAGTCCCGCCGAGCGGATTGCTTCCGCCCGTCGAGGTACTGCCGCCTGCATTCACGACGCCGCCGCTTCCCGTGATTCCTCCGGTTCCCTGCCCACCGCCGGTTGCGAGCGCAGAGGTGCCCGCCGCCCCACCTGTCGCGGTTGCAGCGTCGGCTGTGCTGTTGGAGGCGTCGGGTTGGCTCAACGACGAGCCTGATCCGCTGCTGCAGTGACACACGAAAAGCCAGCAGAGGCATGGGAGGTATTTGAGGATCTTCGACACGGGAACACCTGAGCTTTCTGTTGTTCAGATAGCAAGTCTACTTGCTGTACTGGTTGGTGCCCGTCGACGAAGGTTTTTTCGTTCGCCAAGGGTGTCGCGTTTTCGCGTTCCGGAGTATTCGGCATGGCTGCCGGGGCGCGTGAAACGCCCGGGCCAAAAGCCTAACGCGTCGGCGCCGTTAGGTTTCGGCCGAAGAGGTCCAGGGGACCGGGCACTAAGCATCGGTAAGGCACAGCACACAGGTGACCGCCGACAACGTGCGGGCGTGTGGACGCTGACAGCAGGAGAATGAATGAAGATGAAACGCAGTCTTGTTTTTGACCTTGGATTGGGCGCCTTGCTCTCGCTTGGCCTGATGACCTCGGGCTGCAGCAGCGACACCGGAACCGGCGGCACTGGAAACAATGGTGGGGCCACAGCCAGCGGCGGGACGACCAACACAGGTGGGACGACCAGCCCCTCGGGCGGAGTGACTTCAGCGGGCGGCACGACCACGTCGCCGGGCGGGATTACGGCTTCGGCGGGTGGTGTGGCCGCTGTTTCGGGCGGAACCTCGACCGCGCTCGGTGGCACGACACCCTCATCGGGAGGCACAAGCTCGGTGGGTGGGACTACCAAGGCTTTCGGCGGGACACAGGCTTCGACCGGAGGCACGACTGCCGCGACCGGTGGCTCGACCAGCGCGACGGGTGGCAGCACGGCAAAAACCGGAGGCACGACCAGCGCGACCGGCGGAGCAACGTCGACCGCGGGCGGCGCCATGGGCGGCTCGACAGGCACGGGTGGGACGGCCAAAACCGGCGGGACAACTGCGACAGGTGGTGCCACGTCGACGGCGGGATCCCCGGCCGGGGGAGCGACCAGCTCCGGTGCCTGCGATATCTGGGTGGCGTCGGATGGGAACGATTCAGATCCCGGTACCCAGGCCTCCCCGGTCGCGACCCTTGCACATGGCTATGATCTCTTGTGTCCGCCCGGTACGGGTGTCGCAAACGGCGCGGTCTGTACGGGCAGTCTATCGACGATGTGTGTGAAGGCGGGAACCTACCAACTCGCAGCCCGATTCCAAACCAAGAAGACCAGGATGGGGACAGCATCCAGAATCATCACAATTCAGGCAGATCCCGACGCAACGAGCAAGCCCGTCCTCGATTTCTCGACCCAGCCGCAGATCAAGGCTTGTGATCCAGGCGGTACGATGAGCAAGAGCACGCTGGTCAATTCCGACGGCAGTGCCGCAGCCGATCAAACCAATCACGGTGCCGTCGATCTGTCTGCCGACTACTACTTGTTCAAGGGTTTCGAGGTCAAGAATGCCAATGGATGGGGTATCAGCGTCCAAGGCCAGTATATCGTCGTTCAGGACTGCGATGTCCACAATAATGGGGACTGTGGGATTAGCATCCGCGCTGGCTCGGGGTATGCGAACAGCGGGATGAACAACACAATTCTCAATTGTGACTCGCACCAAAACGCCGACACGCCGTGCAACGGCGCCAACGCAGATGGATTCTGCGCCAAGGAGAATTCGGCCACGGCTGGCTCGGGAAACGTCTTCGACGGCTGCCGATCCTGGGACAATGCCGACGACGGCTTTGACTTCTATGCTTGGACTTCGCCCGTGACGGTGAAAAATTCCTGGGCGTTCAACATGGGGGCCACGACGGCAGGGTCTGGCAGCAATGGAAATGGTTTCAAGATGGGTGGAAACAAGGTGTCCGCGGCGCACGTCATGTCCAACGACTTTGGCTTTGACAACAATCAGAGCAAGGGCGGGTCTCACATCTCTGACTGGGCCTTCACCAACAACTCCAACCCGGCTGCCATGACCTGCGACAAGTGTGGAGCGTGGAACAATACAAACTCAAACGGCGGGGACTTTCAGGGCATCACCGTTCAGAATCGCGTGACCGCCTCCGCCATTTCGGCGAAGGCGTCTGCTGCCAAGCGCAACGCCGACGGAAGCCTGCCCGACATCGCGACACTCTAAAATTGGTAGACCGTCTGGACCATGCCGCGGATGTTGTGCGGCTTGGCTCCGTCGAGGTACTCGACCTGGGTGTACTGCCCAGATAGCCCAATCCGCGCCGCAGGTGTCGCGTCCCAGAAGAGGTTGAGGTCGGCGTAGCGTGAGGTGTCCGCGACGTTGACCAGCAGCTCTATCTCTGCGCCGCCCCTTGGGAAGAGCTTGGCCAGGTTTCCCGAGTGAGCCTGGGTGTAGTTTGCAGAAAGAAACATTCGCCCTCCCCACGGCGGCAAGTAATACTGAAACCCGACCCGGAGGGCCTGCCAATCAATGGTGTGGAGAACGCCACTTGCGTCAAAGGACACGAGGCCGTTGTCAATGTTCGCGGTGTACACCGGAGGAGGGGTAGCCTGGGCAGGGTTGGGCAAGGTCGGGAACTGCGCCCCGCCGTTCGCGGTGATGAGGTCGGAAATCCCGCTGCCCTTGACGAAAGAACCGACCAGGGTAAGCCGGTTGCCCCGGTCCTCCGCGCGGGCGGCGGGAATAATCGGGATGAGGGCGTCTACCGACAATCCCCAGCCCGTCGCGCTGTTGGAGTTCTGCACGGGGGGTGGGGTGAATGCGTTCGCCTTGAATTGTCGCACAGTACCTGACACGCCAAGGGAGAGAGGCAACGCGACAGTCCCCACGTTTCCCGGCGTGGTGATCCCCTTCCAACCGTTGAGACTGAAGCGCACCCCGGCGTTGGCGTCGGGAATTTCCGCGTCACGCTGGACAGGGCGCACTGCCGAAGCAGCGACATCGACGCTGACCGGGCCGTCTGCATTGAAGGCATGAGAGACACGCAATTGCATATTGCGCGAAAAGAGCTGATTGGGCAGTCCTAGGAATTCGACTGAACATGGGGAAAAGTAGTTCTGCCAGCCGAAGACGTCGTAGGTCTGGCCCATCAAGACGTCCACGTACGGATTCGCGAGCTTCACGAATGCATGCCTTATCCGAAACGTCGGACTGTCGAAGTACGTGTCTTCGGACGTGGTTGGTGGGCCCTCCTGGTGGCCGAAGAAGTCAGCTTCTACTGCCGCCGACGGCTTCACTTGCCCGATGAGCGGGGACTCGAAGGCGAAGCCCAGCCGGGTGTTCCGTATCGAGAACTGGGTGCGCCCCGTGCGTCCATCGTAGGTATCGCTGCGGGCCACCAGTGCGCTGCCGATCGAATCACTGTAGCTCCGCGTGGTGTCGAAGATGGCATCGGCCTCTACGAATCCGTAGAGAGTGACCGCCCACTTTCGGGCGCCCTCGCCCAGGGCCAGGGTCAACGGCGGTCGGGCGAACCAGGAAGTGGGCGTCGCTTCCGCTGGTGCCGCTTCGACGGCAGGGCGCGTTGGGGGTGGCGGGGGCACCGCGGGGGCTGGCGGGACGGCGGCCGGCATCGGTGCGCCGGCTGCTTCCTGCGCAGGGGACGGCGCAGCTTCGACAGGTGCCGACGAGGATCTATCAGCCGGCGCCGCAGGTGGTTCGGCCGTCGGGCTGATCTCCGAAGCCTGTTCTGCCCGTGCAAAACCGGCGCCCGCTCCGAGAGTGACCGCAATTGCGATGAGACTTCGGAGCTTGCTTGAGTCTGGCGTCGATCGATCCTTCATGTGTGGAACTCTCCGAGGTGAAAGAGGGGGCACGCAGAAAGCCAGAGAAAGCGCTTCTGCCCATGGCAAACGGCCTTGAGTACTTGCATGCGCATGGTGCCCTACCGATGCTTAGTGCCCGCCGCCCCAAACTCCTTCGGCCAAAAATGCGCGAAAGAAAACCTGGCAGCGGGCACCAATGGAACCGACAAGCAGCCTTGGTACCTGGATGTTTGACTCAGAGAGCCTCCGGGGCCGTCTGGATATGCGAGCAAGGAACAACCCCAAAGAAGAAAGCGAGGGATTCGATGACCATACGGACTGCAGCGTACATTGGAACTGTGGCGCTCTTGTCGCAGGTGTTCCTTCTTCAGGGCTGCGGGAGCAACAATCCCAGCACGACCGGCGCCGGGGGTACGATCGGAACGCTGACGGGCGGGGTGACCGGCACGGGTGGTGTCACGGGTGCGCCTGCGATGGGCGGGACCATCGACACGGGTGGTGCCACCAGCGCGCCTGCGACGGGCGGGGCGATCGGCACAGGTGGTGCCACCAGTGCGCCTGCGACGGGCGGCACAATCGGCACGGGTGGTGCTACCAGCGCGCCTGCGACAGGCGGCACAATCGACGCGGGTCAAAGCACGGGCACAGGCGACGGCGGGACCAGCGCCTTCCAGCCATCGTGCGCAACGCTCATGACGGCCGCGGGCAGTTCCCCTACCAAGGCTGGGGACTGCACGGCGATGGATCCGCAGCTTTGCTACAAGACCTGCGGGCCCAAGAGCATCGGCTTCAAGTCGGAAACCTGCACGGCTGGAAGCTACGTCGAGCAGTCGGGCTGCAGTTTCCCGCCGGGGGACTATTCCTGCTACAAGATTGCAACCCCATTTGTCGCCGACCCGACTTGTCCCACGGACGTGGCACCGCAGGCGAGCACATCCTGTAACGTGCTCGACTGTGTGCCCTGTAACCTCAATGGCAACTACGCCGACTCGACCGGCGCCACCAAGCAGGGCTACTGTGTGTGCCCAGCCACAGCGGCTGGGACGCCGGGCAAGTGGACCTGTGCCAGCACATCGGCTTGGCCATGCCCCGGTGGCCAGGGATGCTGAGTGAGTACGCAATTGGTTCGCCGCAACAGCGTGAACTCGACTTGACCTGATGAGGATGCAACGGAATGGTCTGATGGTTGCGCAGGCGCTCGTGCGATTGTCACGAGCGGGACTGCTCGACCTTGGGTGGGCAGTCTTACTGCTTGGCATCACCGCCTGCGGCACCAATGACGACATTCCGGCCATCGACTACGTTTGTGGCACCGTGCCCGCCCCGGCCGAGTCGACCGGCGGCGTAGCTTGTGGCGCCGACGATCCCAACCTACCTCCGGAACCAACTCTCCCGACCGACGTCTGTCAGACCTTGCCAGCGACCAAATTGGCGCCAGTCGAAGACGACCCCAACAACCCCCTGGACACGGACCGGATTCAAGCAGCCCTCTCCGCGTGCCAGGGCCGGGCGGTCAAGCTGGTGAGCGACGGCCCGAACCATGCCTTCGTCGCGGGACATTTGCAGGTCACCAGCGTCACGCTGTGGATCGATGCCGGGACCACCCTGTACGCCTCGCGCAACCCCGATCTCTATCAGAAGACCGGGAATTGTGGCCTTCTGGGTATCAGTGATTCGGGTGCGTGCAACGACTTCATCACTGTGGGTGGCACCAGTCCCGGCATCGTGGGCGACGGGGTCATTGATGGCCAAGGGGGCGAGCCGTTGCTTGGGAAGGACTACTCCTGGTGGCAGTCCTCCTATGCCCTCCGCGCAATCGACGGCAGTATAGGGAATCCCACCCTGATCAACACGGCCACGAAAACCACAGGCTTGCTGTTGTACCGGATCACCCTGCACAATTCGCCCAAGTTCCACGTCAAGCTGACCTCGTACCCGGCTGACGGGGATTGTTCGAGCCCTGGCAAGGGATTCATCGTCTGGGGCATCACCATCCTCACGCCCTCGCGCTGGACCAACAGCCGGGGAGACGTGCTGACGCCGAGTTTCGCGCGCAATACCGACGGTGTCGACCCCGGAGAGGGCAGCGTCGCGCAGTGTGGTGTCATTGCCTGCAGCACCATCAGCACCGGGGACGATCAAATTGCGATCAAAGGTGGCCACCTGGTATCCGAGTTGGTCGTCGCGCACAACCACTTCGGAACCGGTCACGGGATGTCGATCGGCAGTGAGACCTACGGAACCGACGCCTCACACGACGGCGTGCCCCACGTCGGGGTCGAGAACGTGAGTATCTACGACCTCACTATTGATGCGGATTCTCGCCCGGTGGGGTACGACGCAACCACGTCGGATTTCAATGGGATTCGCGTGAAGTCCGACGAGAGCCGGGGAGGGTTGGTCAACAATATCTCGTACAGCAACATCTGCATGCGCGACATGACCAACGCGATCTTGGTCAGCACTGCATACAATCCCCAATTCGCTGGAACCTTGTATCCCGACTTCAGGACGCTGACCTTCCAGAACATCCACCACGTGACCTGCATGGGTGTGCAGCGGCCGGTGGTGACCATCGAGGGCTTCAATGCGGCCCGACCGGTTGGTCCGGTCACGCTGGACAACGTGATCATCGACAACCTGGGCCCCCTGGACGTGGAAGCGGAGTTTGCCAACATCACGCTCGGCCCCGGAAACGTCAACTTCACGCCCGCCGGCCAAGGGGCCACGGTGACCGACATCAGAACCGATGGGAGTACGCCCCAGCCCTGCGTCTTCCCGACCCTGCCCACGCCGGAAGTGCCTCCGGGATGGCTTCGGTAGGACATGGTGATTACGAAGAATCACCCGCCATACTTCGCAATGGTGCCGCTTCTGTGCGGACTTGGTGCCAGTGCGTGTACGGACAACCAACCGCCTGCCAACGGCGGCTGCGTCCCCGATCCGGCGACTATCGACTGTGCTGCCGGAGATGCTTCGGCCGAATCGCTCGGTCTTGTCGCCTATTCGTGCACAGGCACAGCCCGGCCAGACGAGAATCCCATCTACCTTGACGGGGTTCCGCAGGGCCTCGTGTGTGCGAACCAAGGTGGGTTGGGCAACGACGGGACGCAACCCTACTGCTGTTCCGCCCTGGTGACATCTTGCGCCTACGATCCGGTCGCCATCTGCGACCCCGGCACCTACGGCTACCAATGTCGGGGCGCCGACCGACCCGAAGCACTCAATGCCACGGTCTACTGCAATCAGGGCGTCAGGGATGGTGACTTGATCAAATACTGCTGCTCGGGGTCAAGGCAGCCAGCGGACTGTATCCAGTCCGACAGCGTCGGGTGCTCGGCGGCCCTGATGGGATGGCTCTGTCCGGCTGGCAACGTACCGACCGCGCAGGACCTTGGTGCTAACAAGAGCCGCGCCGACCTCTACTATCAGCTTTGTCCCATTCCGACGCCGGCGAGCAACCCCAACTACGATACTTTTTGTTGCTACACCCCCGGGCTGGTTCCCATTGGCGGCACCTGTCTCCAGGACATGGCGGTTCCCGATTGTCAGCCGGGCAGGTTCGGTTTTGCCTGTTACGGTCCCGACACGCCTGAGCAGAACTACCCGCCCATGCACTGTCCCGACCCGGGGTCTTCGGGTGTCAGCGCAGAAGGCTACCCGGCGACTCTCTACTGCTGCGACTTCCAGTAGGGTTCCAGTGCGAGAACCCGATCGAGCCGAAATCCTTGAGTCAAGTCATTTGAAACTGGGCAGTTTGTCCCGTGTGATCACGTAGGCGTTCGAATAGACCGCCTGAAGATGGGCCGTGGTGTTGTAGGGTGAATTGAAGAATGGGTTTGCCCAAACGTTGAAGAATAGCCACTTGGTACCTGTCGACTTGAGCTGATCGGGATCCGGAATCGTGCCGCACTCATGCAGCGCAACCATCATGTTGGGGAATGCGGTTTCCGCCTGCTGGAAGATGCTGGTCAGCGGTTCCGTGTCTCCTGCGGCCACGTAGTCGTCCGCTCCACCAAGGTCGATGTATTGCGCGCCGGGGTTGTACGCGGAAGTTGGACGCTGGCAGAGAGGCGCTAGCCACAGAACATTGTTGAGCCCCTTTGTGGCCGTCAAGTAGTTGAACGCGTATTTGAAAAGACTCTGCCACTGTGCTGAAGTCCCCATGGACCACCAGAACCAGCTGCAATCGCTGCCGGCTTCGTGGAACATCCGGAGGATCGCGACGCCGCCAGCGGTCTTCAGCGGCTGAACAAACTGGGCGATCCGATCCAAATCCGTATTGAAGCTCGTGTTCTCAGCCGTGCCCGCGGCAAGCACGTTGTCGATGTTAGTCTTGGTATTGTAGCTGCCTCCGTTGATGCCCATGTGGTAGCCGAACATGCAAATGCCACCGTTGTTCCAATGCGTGACGCATTGAGTGGGTGCCTGACTATTGTTCACGTCGAAGGCGCGAATCGCCGGATACTTCCCCGTGGCCGCGAAGACCGTGTTCATCCCGTTATCGTTGTTGTCCTCCTCCTGACCCGAGAGGATGCCGTTGCCGTATATGCTGTGCAGATAGCACAGCACGTTGCGCGTCTGTTGGGTAGCGTTGGGTGTCACCGGCACGGCGGTGCAATTGGCGGGGGTAGTGCCGGCGTCACCTGCCGTAGCACCGCCCGTGCTCGTGTTTCCGCCCGTGCTCGTGTTTCCGCCGGTGCCCGTGTTTCCGCCGGTGCCCGTTGCGCCGCCCATGCCCGTGTTTCCGCCGGTTCTCGGAGACCCGCCTGCGCCTACATCCGCATTCGGCCGTCCATCAGGATTTCCCGCATCCCGGTTGCTCGTAGCCGCATCGGCAGGGGAGGTGCCGCCTGTCGCGGTTGTGCCCCCGGTTCGTCCGACGCCCCCGCTTGCGAAAGCTCCGCCAGTCGCTGCGCCGCCGGTTGTGGCCGGGCTGGCATCGGCCGGAGCGCTGCCGCCATTGCCGGTGGTGCCGCCTCTCGCGCTGATTCCACCAGTCGCGGTCGTGCCGCCGGTCGCGACCATGCCCCCGGTCGAAGGCGTGCCTCCCGTCCCGGATGGGCCCCCTGTGGCGGTGGCGCCGCCTGTCGCGGACGTAGCGTCCGAGCGGGCCGTGCTCGAATCAGGCGGGTTGGCGGGTGCAGCGGTGTTCGAGCAGTTGCCCATGGTCGTTGCGACCAGGAGGAAACCGGCGACTCGCAGAACCGGAAGCCGGCTGGGACCGGTGGGGGAAGCTGCGTGCGAGGCGGAATTCGGCATAGATCGTGCCCTCCTTCGGAAACAGTGGACCCAAGTTGACCGAACCAATGGCAGGAGGGCCTGGGCCCAGCCTTACCTTCACGCAATCGAACCTCAGGGCGCCGAGATTGGGAGTGTCAGCAAGGGATGTTCGGCGGCAGGCTCCCGGATGGTGGCGGGCACGCTTCGGCCATGGCTTCTGAGCGGGCGAAGGGACTTGAAATTCCAGCAGCCTTTGCTCGATCACCACGTCTGTCTTGCGTGGTATCCGCTTCGGCGCCCGCGACTGGTCCTCGGCATTATTGAGAGCAGTAGGTGTAGATGTAGCCTTTGCTCACAGCGACGAGTTTGGTGCCATCGGCCGACGACGCCACTGACATCCAGTCCTGCGACAAGGCTGCTGATTCCTCCCAGGTTGCCCCGGAGTCCCCAGAAGTGTAGATGTCGCCAACGGCGCGGGCGGCGGCGACGAGCCCGGTGCCGTCGGCCGACGACGCCACTGACGTCCAGCTCTGCTGTGTACCCCGCTGCGTCCAGGTTGCCCCGGAGTCAGCAGACGTGTAGATGTAGCCGAGGGCGGCCACGGCGGCGAGCTTCGTGCCGTCCGCGGACGACGCCACTGACGTCCAGCCCCGCGGTGTACCCTGCTGCGTCCAGGTTGCCCCGGAGTCAGCAGACGTGTAGATGTAGCCGGAATTGTCCACGGCGACGAGCTTGGTTCCGTCCGCGGACGACGTCACTGACCTCCAGTGCCGCTCGGTACCGGTCTGGGTCCAGGTTGCCCCGGAGTCAGCAGACGTGTAGATGTAGTCGATGGAGGCCACGGCGACGAGCTTCGTGCCGTCCGCGGATGACGCCACTGACGTCCAGCCCTGCTGTGTACCCCGCTGGGTCCAGGTTGCCCCGGAGTCAGCAGACGTGTAGATGTAGTCGTCGGTGGCCACGGCGGCGAGATTCGTGCCGTCCGAGGACGATGCCACTGACGTCCAGCCCTGCTGTGTACCCCGCTGCGTCCAGGTTGCCCCGGAGTCAGCAGACGTGTAGATGTAGCCGACATAGACCACAGCGGCGAGCTTCGTGCCGTCCGCGGACGACACCACCGACCACCAGTCCTGTTGTGTGCCTCGCTGCGTCCAGGTCGGACCGGTTGCGAGGACGCCGCCGGTGCCGCCGATCCCACCTGCACCGCTGGTGGCGGTCGTAGCAGCATCCGTGCCGCCTGCTCCGCCCGCCCCGGCCATGGGGACGCCGCCCATGCCGCCCGCACCACCCATGCCCCCCGCCGGTCCGATCGTGCTCTGGCACTCAGAGACCCGGTCGCAAACCGCTACGATCGTGCACTGTTGGGAGCTTTCGGCGCTACAAGTCAATGCATCATCCACCGTTGCCTGACAATCCGATCTGAGATCCATCAGACCTGTAACACAGGTCGCCTGGTCGGAAACTGTCTCAAAAGTCTGTCCGGGGGAGCACGTTCTTGTACGGCCATAGCCTCCGACCGGCGCAACCCCGCAATCACAGAGAATTCGGAGTTGATCCTCCGTAAGTTTCGCCACCAGCAATGTGCGATCAAGTGAACAAGTTGAGCCGCCCATGCCCGCGGTAGCCTCGCCACTGCTGGCGGTGCCACCCGTGCCGCTGCTGCCTCCGTTGCCGGTCGCGCCTGCAATACCCGTCGTGCCAGCACTGCCGCCCGTGCCAGCTTCGATGCCGGGACTGGGAACGACATTCTCGCAGACGCCGTTTTCATTGATGCTGACTGTCTGCCCCTTGCACGTCGCGGTCTGGCTGATGACGATCTGCACAAATCCGTCGTACCCGTACTCGAAGTGGAAGTCGCATGAATTGGGGTCGCTGCATTGGCTGCAGTCAGTGAAAGGCTGCCCGTTGAGATAGAAATCTCCGTCCCTGCAAGTGAGCTGGTCGCCGCTCGACGAGCAACCGAACAGAAATCCACAGAAGACGATTCCAGCGGGCTCAAGCACAAGATTCCGCATGTGCAGCATCATCGCCAATGTTCGACGGAAAGCAAGCACCTGTCCTTCAAGGCGCCAGTCAGTTCAGCTTGGGTAGAGGGATAGTTTCGGTGTGGGGCTCGCAGGCCAGAGCTGCGCGTCGGGGTGACGTCCACGCCGGGCGCCCAGTACGTTAGTTCCGATTTTTCGACCCAATTTCGCGGGTTCTCACCCCTGCGAAAGATGCACCCAACGACCTCCACGCCAGCAGCAGAAGACGGAACGCAAGATGCTCACACACAAGTCCAACAGATTCTCTCCACGAGGAGTTCCCCCGATGAAGCGATTTGCAAAAAGAACGCTCGTGACGGCCGCTTTCGTGCTTGTCACGTCCCCTGCGGCCGCAGCTCCGAAGCCGATGATCGGTTACTTTCAGCCTATGCCCATCGTGGGGAAGTTGTCCACGACAGTGTGGGGGGCATCGACCGTCGGCCCGCGCGATCCGGCCAATGGACTCGAAGATAACGGGGCCGCTGGGGGGGTAGGTCCTCAGCAGGAAACCAATTTCTATTGGGACGGCAAGATCCTATACGGGAACGATGGGAAGTACCATCTCTATGCTACCCACTGGGACCACAGCAATGGATTCGGCCCGCCAGGAGGAGGGTCGACCGGCTGGAAGAACTCGATCCCCATGGAATCCATCAGCGACAACGTCATGGGGCCGTACGTGTCCCAA
>Ga0182027_10000980_pt1 | contig 48119 bp, 46 predicted proteins | sample 712E1DmetaG_FD_121300 | JGI IMG/M metagenome (GOLD analysis project Ga0182027, IMG submission 121300) | Permafrost microbial communities from Stordalen Mire, Sweden - 712E1D metaG (Illumina Assembly) | ecosystem: Environmental > Terrestrial > Soil > Wetlands > Permafrost | place: Sweden...
ATGGGATTTTGAGGAGTGTAAAAGATATTTTTTTCCCTGTTTTTTGCGCGGGTTGCGGAGAAGAAGGGACCTGGTTGTGTGACGATTGTTTCAAAAAAATAAAAATCAAAAAAATCAGTGAAAATTTTAAGGCCGTTTCCCGTTTGGATGGGTTGACGGCCTTATTTAGTTATGAAGAAGACAAAATAATTTCCAAATTGATTCAGGATTTTAAATACGGATATGCAAGAGAGTTGGAAGAAGTCTGGCAAAAAATAATTTGCCACTGTCATCCTGAACTGACAACCTGTCATCCCGAACTTGTTTCGGGATCTCTTTTTGTTGAGTTTGAAAATTTCACAATTATGCCCGTACCCCTGCATCCCCGCCGGGAAAGAGAAAGGGGATTTAATCAATCAAAAATTTTGGCCGAAATTTTGGCTCCGGCTTTTAATCTAAAATTAGACGACTCCGGTTTGCGCCGGATAAGATATACGGAACAGCAGGCAAAACTGTCCGGCGATTCCAGAAGAAAAAATTTGGACGGCGCGTTTGCCTGGAAAGATGAAAAACCCGCGCCGAAAAGCGTTCTGTTGGTTGACGATGTTTACACAACCGGTGCCACCATGCGGGCTTGCGCGGAAATTTTGAAAAAAAACGGATCCGAAAAAGTTTGGGGTTTCGCGCTGGCTAGGCGATAGTGTATAAATCAAATTTTTCCTGCAGAATTTTTCTGTAGGTATCTCCGCGGGTTACCATTCCTATCACCTTATTATTTTTATCTATCACCGGAATGCGGTGTATTCCTGTCGCGACCATCAGCCCGCCGATTTTTAAAATCGGAGTTTCGGGCGTGGCGGTAATGATGCGCTTGGACATGACATCCTCAACCAGTTTGTTTTTGCTTTCTTCCATCGCTTCCTGTAATCCCTGTTCGCTTAAGTAATAATCGGGATCGGTATAGTATTTTTCATAGCTCGGATAAAGTCCGCGGAACAGATCTTTTTCGGACAGTATTCCGACCAGAGTTCCTTTTTCATCCACCACCGGGGCTCCGCTTATGCGCTTGCTTAAAAATATTTTTGCGGCTTCAAAAAATGTCATCTTGGGAGATAAAGTGATAAAATCGGTAAACATTATATCTTTCACCAACATATTATCACCCCCATTCTTGTGAAGAATTATCGTTCCTAAATGTATTATATGCCAACTCGGGCATAATACAAGAGGCGCAAATTATCATTGACTTTAGCTAACTTTTGAAGTACAATATTGTTGCGTATTAATTTCAATTTTATTTGATTGGAGAGGTGGCTGAGTGGTCGAAAGCGGCACACTGCTAATGTGTTGTACGGTTTTAAACCCGTACCGTGGGTTCAAATCCCACCCTCTCCGCTTCGAAGGCAATGGCTTAACCGGTCATTGTTTTTTTAAACTAGAAAAAGGCACACAAACCATCAATTGTAATCTGTCTATGGATATGTTATTCTATTTAAAAGCCTGAAATACTAATTTAACCTTAAAAATATGAGTCAAGCTGAAAAAAGGACGCAAGAAACCGGTGAGTTGGCAAGGGAAGGAGAGGTTGCGGGTCAGCAAGCCGACAGAATAAAAAGAGATTTTAGCTATTTAGATAAACAGGCATTAAGTGAAGCAAATGAAGAGCCAACAATAAGCGAATATGCCAAAGGGTTGCAAGGACAATTAGACGGTGCGCAAAAATTATTGCAGGATCTTAGGCAATCCGTAATGAGCGGGGATCACTTATCAGGCGATATAGATAAAAAAGTTAAAATTGAACAGATGCTAGACGATGTAAGATATAAAGTCCATCACGCTTTTGCAAAGCCTACCGGTCCTGATAGTGTGGCCTATCAACAGAAAAGACTGGAAAATGCAGGCAATAATTTTCAGCAAAGGTTTGTGAAACAGGCAGAAACTATGAATTCAGCTTTAAACGGCGAACAAAGCCCGAACGAGAAGTACCCAGGGGAAATGGCAAAAAAATTTGATGTTGATAATGTTCGAAGGGTTTTATCCGCGGATAAGTTGTCTGAATTAAAAACGCAAGTCTCATCCACCTTGGACAGATTGAAGGAGCTACAACCGCAAATTGAAAAAATTGCCCAGGAAAAAGCATTGAAACCGGAAGAAAAAGACGAATATCTAAAAAATTACGGAACAATGTATGCGGAGTACGATAAAGTAAAAACTGAACTGGAGCAAGTTTTAAAAGATGTGGAGGCGGCTAAAAGATAGGATTTAACGGACGTCACAACTGGTTTATTTATCAAGAAAAAATAGCATTCGTTCCACTCTCTCACATAATAATTCTTAAGCATAATATATGAAACAAAGAAACTTTTTAAAGTATTTTTTGTTTTTTCTCGGTTTCGTGATTTTATTCACGATTATTTTTTATTCGCAAAGAGCGTCTTTGGAAAAAGAATTTTTAGCCGCCACCGCAAAGGTGCCGAGCATCCGCAATTTCGGGAGCGCGAATGTCGATATTGCCGTCGGTATGTCAAAAATATATGGTCCGTTTGCCGGTCTCGGTCTCGGCCTTTTGGCATGGGTCGCATCAATAATTCTTTTGGGAATTTTAAAACTTGTCCGCCTGGCTAAATTTAAATTGGCGAACATGATTGTTTTGTTTCTCGTTTACGGCGCTTATCTGGCATTGGCGATTGAATTGATATATTATGAAATCCGTTTTTCCGTTGTTTCAATCGCGGTTATTTTTTTTATCGGTTATCCGTTGTATTACGCCTCCATCGCGACTTTGATTTTAATATTCGTTGTCTATTTGCTGTCTATGATTCTCGGTTTTTTTAGAAAGAAAAGAAATCCCGCGCCTCCGGCGGCTCCGACAGCTGAAGTTCCGCCGGCGACACCGCCAACACCTCCGACAAATATACCCGCCGGCACCATCGCGATGGTAGCATTGGCGATCGCCATGCCGTTTTTTCTTTCCGGGTGCAGCCTTATCGGCGGTTCGGAAGAAATGGGATGCGAGCTGGCTCCGGATCCCGCACATTGCTATCAGGATGCCGCCGTCTCGCAGGGTGATGCGGATATTTGCGACAAAGTCGTCCAGCCGGAAAAGTTTAAGGATATGGGCTCAAATCCTCCCCAGGATAAATGCTATTTGATGGTGGCGGAAAACACCGGCAGTCTTGATGCCTGTGAAAAAATAAAAGGCGGACTGATGTCATACAGCAAAGATGACTGCATCTTGGAAATATCTCTTTCCACCGAAAATCCGGACGGATGCCAGATGCTTTCCGGTGAAAACAAAGCGAAATGCGCGGCCGAACTTAGTCCGAAAATAACGCCGGAAAAAGTTTTGGAAGTTGACGATCAAATTAATGTTATAAAAAACGAACTTCAAAAAGGAAGTGATCCGGAATTGGATAAACAGCTTAAGGGCCTTGAAGACAAAAGAAATAACATGCTGGCCATCATGACCAAAGACAATAAAGCGCAATACGATATTCAGTCCGATCCGCTAAACAAAGAAATCATCGGCGATTGGGCAATGGGCGACATTGACAATACCACCAAAAATAAATTGGTTAACATGAACGAACAGCTTAAAACGCAGGGGCTGGCCATGACCAAAGAGCAATATGAAGCCGTAAGGGATTATTATAAATTTGTTAATGACCCCAATAACAATATTGAGACGATGGATGATTCATTATTGGCCAAAGATAACGTTGGCGATAAATTACATAACGTGGTTGATAAGCTGAAATTCTGGAAAGTTAAAGACACGCCGGTTGAAAAAGCCGAAGACGTACAATTAAGATTTTATGAAAGAATGCTGGAACGCGACAAAGCCATTGATGATGGCCTCACCGTAAAAGAACAGGCCTACGAAAATACCATGGACAAACTGAAAGAAGTTGCCGTGGAAAAAGGCGCGGACATTGCCAAGGAAAAAATAATTGAGCATATTTTCGGCGAAGCGGCCGGGCTGACCACCAAAGTGACTACCGTTGTCCTGGGCGAAGCCATTAATGAAGTAAAAGCTGAAGCCAAGTCAGAAGAATTCCGCGGTTTGGTCAATGCTTATAATCAGGGTATACAGGAAGAATTGGCTGGCGCCGGCGGAAACGTGGACAAAGCTCATGCAGCAGTGGTTAAAAAACTGATGGCTGACCCATATGCTTATGCCACCGGCGATTCCTTTGCCAAATACGGAAATTTAATTGAAAACAAAGATTGCGACGGAAGCAATCCTCATTGTCTGAATAAAGATGTTTTCTGGAAAGCGATGAAGAAGTCTTATAACTATCAGCATCCGGGGCAATAAAATTAAGCACCCAAACAAAAAATCCCGACTTAGTCGGGATTTTTAATCCTATTGTTCGTCGCGGTACAAAAGCAAACAAACGGAGATTATTATAAAGGCAACCATAGACAGAAGGGGGACGGTGATAAAAGTGGAAAGCACATGATAATTTGTGACACACGGATTTACAATAGAACAGACCGCGTTTTTTTCTGCGATTACGCCGTATTGCAAAAGATTATGGTATATTGATATCAGCAAGCCGATAAACGTCAGCGGCAGAACAAAATATTTTAACCCTTTTGTTTTTAGAATCATTCCCACTCCGATAATCACAACCAGCGGGTACATGAAAATTCTTTGATACCAGCACAAAAGGCATGGCTGCCATTTTAAAATTACACTAAGATACAAACTGCCGAACGTTGCCACCAAAGCCTGAATCAAGGCAATATAGATAATGGCTTTATTTGTTATTTTACTCATATTAAACGTTAAGGATTATTTAAAACTTGAAATTCTGTACCTTCATGATATCATAAGTCGTATCAATTATGAAACCCTCAATCAACCAACAGCGCGCCGCGCTATTAAAATACGATATCCGCGGTTTATCCGTAATCGCCGATAAACTGAAATCTCTCGGTTGCAACATTTGGGCCTGGGAAAATATTGGCGATCCTATAAAACAGGGCCATGAAGTGCCGGAATGGATAAAAGATCTGATAAAAAAAGCGGCAGAAAATAATTCCAATTGGGGATATTCGCCCACGGAAGGACTTGATAGCGCCCGTGAATTTATTGCAGCCGAAAAAAATAATCAGGGCATTCCTTTGGATAAAAATAATATTGTTTTTGCCAGCGGCTTGGGCCACGCAATCAATACTTTGTATCAATCAATGATCGGAAGCGGCATCCGAACTATTCATCCTTCTCCAACCTATCCGGCCCATTCCTCAACCGAAAGTTTTTTTGCCGGAGCGCCGCCGATTTTATATGCCTGCCAGGCGGAAAACAATTGGCAGCCGGACTTAAAAGACCTGGAAGAAAAAATTCAACAGCATCCGGAGATCGGTTTTATTTTAACTATTCTTCCGAACAATCCCGCCGGCGTCTGTTACAGCGACGAAATTATGCGGGGCATCGCCAAACTCGCGCGCCAATATGAACTTGGAATTATTTCCGACGAAACATATATCCGCCTGCTTTATAGAAACCAAACTCAAACCAGCTTTGGCAAAATAATGCTTGAAGAAAAACCGTTTCCGCTCATCATTATGCGAAGCATGTCCAAAGACATTCCATGGCCGGGCGGACGTTCGGGCTGGATGGAATTTTATAACATCGGCAATGATAAAAATTTTGAAGACCTGAAAGAAACGATAAAACAAAGCTTGCGCGTTCAGGTTTGCTCCACCACCATGGTCCAGGCCGTCTTGCCCGCCATCTACGGAGATTCGCACTACCCGGAATATCTATCGCAATTCATTTCCAAACTGGAAGACCAGAGCAGATACATATCTGATATTTTAAACACCATAGACGCAATTAATTGCGTGCCCGGGCAAGGCGCTTTTTATCTCTCGGCTATTTTTAAAGGTGGCGTCCTTAAACCGGGACAAACTCTACCGATTGAAAATCCGGAAGCAAAAAAATATATTGAATCTTTAACCGCCGATCCTTCTTTTCCTTTGGATAAAAGATTTGCGCTTTATCTAATGGCCTCAAAAGGGATTTTCCTCACGCCACTAACGAGTTTTGAAGGCCCCTTGGGTTTTCGCGTCACCACCCTCAAAACCGATATGGAAGAAACAAAAAAAGTTTACAGCGTCCTTCGTGAGGCTATAAAAGAATATTTAAATTCCTAATGAAGAAGTTAATCGGGCAAGACTTTGGAAAAGTCTTCAAGGTCTTTTTTAATTTGCAGAGACAAGGTGGCCGCATCTTTAAATTTCATCGGCGGACGCAGGTATCTTTCGGTTGTCACCGTTATTTTTTGTCCATAAATATTTTGCGAGAAATCCATAATGTGCACCTCAAGGCAGTCTTTGCCCGAAACGGAGTTGAACCCATAAAATAATAATCCGCGATAATTTTTATCGCCCAAATTTATTGTGCAGGCATATAAGCCTTTGGATATCTTTTTTGCCAGGCCCACATCAAGATTGGCGGTGCGCGCTCCCAAATCCGTGCCGCGCGCGTTTCCTTCCATCACGACGCCTTCAATTGTTTTTGGCTGATTGAGCATGGTGGCTTTGTAAACCGCAAAAATCAAAACGGCGGCGCCAAGAAGCTGGGTGGGGGAAAGTATGTTGTGATTCAAAAAGTAATCAAAGATAATGGCTGAAACCGGCCACGATAGTTCGCAAAGCGTGGCCACGGAAGCGGGGATCCGTTTAAGTCCGTAATAGTAAATGAACATGGCGGTGGAGCCGGAAGTAAAAACTATAATTGCCAAAATTCCCCATTGCAAAGAAGCTACCTGTGGCAATTGATCGAAATATTTCATCGCCGGCAAAAGCATGATCAGAACTGTGAAACCAAAACGGAGCGCCGCCAGCAATCCGTGGTTAATATTTTTTAAAGTATATTTTCCAAAAGTGGTTGACGAACCCCAGGAGAACGCGGCCAGCAGCGAAAGAATAACAACCCAAAAAGTGCCCGTGGCGAAACTTAAGCTCAATGGGTTTTTAAATGTGACAAAATAACCCGCGATAACGGCCAGGCTCGCGTAGGCGTAAAATTTTCGCGGAAATCGTTCGTGCAAAATTATCGCGGCCAGAATTATCGCAAACAACGGCTGGAATTTTTGCAGTAAAATAACGACGGAGATGTCTTTAAAACCGGTTAAAAACAAGGCTTTGGTCATGAAAGTCGAACCCAGCGCACCGCCGAAAAGCGCCACCCAGAAAATTGCCAGCCACTGTTTTTTTGTGACTGTTTTTAGTTGGGAGCGGTATAAGATAAGAAACGGCAGTAAAACCACAAAGCCCAGGGCGTGTTCCAAAAACACAACCAGCACCGATGAAAGGGAATTGAGGTGTGGTGTTAAAAATGTGCCGTCTAAACTCCAAAATAAAGCGGCAATTATCACAGCCACCGATCCGATCGCTATTTTATTTACTGTCTTTTCCATAAATTTGTTTTAGTATTGTTTAGGTATAATTATAGTTGAAAGTGCGCTATAAAGCAATTCCAGGGTGGACACGGGCGGACTCTTTTGTTATACTATGAAAGTAATTTTTTATATATGTCCATACTCGTTTCAGGGTCATTGGTCTACGATCATATCATGAATTTTCCGGATTCTTTTAAGAATCATATTTTGCCGGATAGCATTCATATTTTGAATGTTTGTTTTATCGTTGACCGGCTGGAAAAAAGCTGGGGAGGAACGGCGGGCAATATCGCCTACACTATAAAACTACTGGGAAACGAACCGACCATAGTTTCCTCTTTGGGCAAAGACGGCGAAGAGTATTTGAAACATTTTAAGAAAAATAAAATAAACATCGATCATATAAAAGTTGATGAGAAGCAATTTACAGCCTCCGCGCACATAACCACGGACGCCGACGACAACCAGATTACCGCTTTTTTTGGAGGGCCTTTGGATCTGGCGGGCGGAATAAACCTGCAGGATACAAAAGAAGAGTTTTCTTTGGCGATAATTTCACCGACGCAAAAAGAAGTGATGATAAAACATATGAAGGAGTGTTCGGAAATGGGGATTAAAACTATGTTTGACCCTGGCCAGCAGATTACCGCTTTCAATGAATCGGAATTGCAGAAAATGATCAGCCAGGCGCATTTTGTCATCGGCAACGATTATGAAATAAAATTGCTTCAGGAACGCACGGGCTGGGATACGAATGAGATTTTAAAAAATACAAAAGTTTTGATTATTACGCTTGGAGAAAAAGGTTCCTTGATTAAAACAGCCGAAGGCGAAGAAGTATCGGTAGGCCCGTGTCATCCGGTGTCGTTTGACGACCCAACCGGAGCCGGGGATGCATTCCGCGCCGGATTTTTGGTTGGTTATGAATTGGGGTATAATTGGAAAATGTGCGGACAAATAGGCAGTGTGGCAGCCAGTTACGCGATTGAAACTTACGGCACGCAGGCACATACGTTTACCAAAGAAGAATTTTGCGAAAGATACAAACACGCATACGATGAAACTCTTAATTTAGTTTAAAATTTATTATTATATATGACCGATTATAAAGTTGCGGATATTTCCCTGGCCGATTGGGGCAGGAAAGAAATAGAATTGGCCGAAAAAGAAATGCCGGGCCTTATGGCTCTGTGCGAAAAATACGGCGAGAAAAAACCGCTTAAAGGCGCCCGGATAGCCGGCTGTCTGCACATGACCATCCAGACCGCGGTTTTGATTGAAACTTTGGTAAAACTCGGCGCCGACGTGCGCTGGAGCAGTTGTAATATATTTTCAACCCAGGATCACGCGGCCGCCGCCATCGCCAAAGCGGGCGTGCCGGTTTTTGCCTGGAAAGGGGAGACCGAAGAAGATTATTGGTGGTGCGTGGAAGAAAGTTTGAAATTCAGCGATGGCCAGGGCCCGAATTTGCTGTTGGACGACGGCGGAGATTTGACTTTGGTCATTCATGAAAAGCACCCGGAGATGCTTAAAGAAATAAAAGGAGTTTCGGAAGAAACCACCACCGGCGTGCACCGCCTGTATCAGATGATGGAAAAAAATACATTGGGCACGGTGGCAATAAACGTAAACGACTCGGTGACGAAATCAAAATTTGATAATAAATACGGTTGCCGGGAAAGTCTGGCCGACGGCATAAAACGTGCGACTGATATCATGATTGCCGGCAAAGTAGTTGTGGTGGCCGGATACGGCGATGTGGGAAAAGGCTGTGCCCAAAGCATGGATGGATTTGGCGCACGGGTGCTTGTAACCGAAATCGACCCCATCAACGCGCTCCAGGCGGCTATGGAAGGCTATGAGGTCGTGACAATGGAAGAAGCGGCGCCGCTGGGAGATATTTTTGTAACTTCCACGGGCTGTTGTGATGTAATCACCGGCGAGCATATGGAAAAAATGAAAGATGCGGCGATTGTTTGTAACATCGGACATTTTGACAGCGAGATAGACGTTGCCTGGCTGATGAGTCAAAAACAAATTAAAGAACAAAATATAAAACCGCAGGTTGATAAATTTATCTGGCCAAACGGCAAATGTTTGATTTTGCTTTCCCGCGGACGGCTGGTAAATTTGGGCAATGCCCATGGCCACCCCAGTTTTGTGATGAGTACGTCATTTACAAATCAGGTGCTTGCCCAACTTTCGCTTTGGACGGAAAATGAAAAATACGAACGGGGCAAAGTTTATACCTTGCCGAAAGAACTGGATGAAGAAGTGGCAAGATTGCATCTGGGCAAGCTCGGAGTAACACTTACAAAACTCACAAAAAAACAATCAGATTACCTGGGCGTGCCGGTCAGCGGACCGTTCAAACCGGATCATTATCGATACTAATTGTCATCCTTAACTTGTTTCAGGATCTCCGTAAAAAACTTATCCACAGGGGGTTTGTGGTATTGTGTGCTATAATAATTAACAAGGAGGGGGAAACAATTCCGATTTTTTTCGGGATTGTTTTTATTAGGGATGACTATGGAAAGTACAATATTATATATGTTTGGATAACATGCTGACATGGGGTAATAAAGCCCGCTTGACATATATCTAAAATATAACTATAATATATACATATATAATTATTCACTATCTTGAAATGTATGGTAACTCAAGTAATTTTTAAAATCGATAAAAAACTTAAGGACAGAGCTATGGCCAAGGCTCAAAATGAGGGGATTGCTTTTTCCTCAATTCTTAAACTTGCCACCAAAGCTTTTATTGATGGTGATTTAAATTTGGGTTTGATTGGCAGTGAAAAATTTAACGCCACCATGGGTAGAGAAATTAAAAGCGTTCTAAAGGACATTTCTCAAGGTAAAAATCTTTCTTCAAGTTTTTCCTCCGCCAAAAAAGCGGCTAAATTTCTAAAAGACTAGCTTGTGGAGATAAAGTTCCATAAAAATTTTAAGAAAAGATTTAAAAAAATTCCCTTTAGTGTTCAAGAGCGGTTTTATGAACGTTTAGATTTATTTTTGAAGGATAAATTTGATAAAATACTTCATAATCATTCGGTTGACAGAGCCTTTCCAAATTGTAAAAGCATCAATATAAGCGGTGATTACCGGGCAATTTTTGAGGAACAGGAAGACACGGCTATTTTTATCACTATCGGGACTCATTCTGAACTGTATTGAAAAACTTCATTATAAAAAAACGGCGCTTCCTAACTCGTCTGTCGGCTAGGGGGGAGTAGCCGGGCAGATAGAGCGAGGAAGCGCCAAGGGTGAGGAGACGGAGAAAGTCCGACAGGTCCGACAGACGTGGGGGCGACGCCCGACAGACACCAGCGTGAGGAGATGGTCGGCCCATCAGCTGGTAACTTTCTCCGTCCCCTCGTAAAGGGGCGATTTTATATAATTTGGGGAGGCAAGGCCTCAACCCGGATTTTTTGTGTATCCCGAATAGATCGGGAACCCCGTACGTGGTTAGTACAAGGCAATTTGACTTTAGCAAGATTGGGCAAAAGTGTCAATAGTCTGCAGGTAAATGGCGGAAAAAAGAAAAGGACGCCCACGCTTGCGTCCGTGCCTGGGTAGGCGCTGTCCGGGTGGACATAGGACGGTTGCGTGGGCGTCTGGGGTTAGAGGAGAGGTTATCCGGGGGTGGTGGATGCGGGCGGCTAGCCCTGGATGAGCGAGACCGGGATCAGGAACTCGGCGATGTAGATCATGCCGCTCCGTATACCCGACATGGGGTAGTAATTGCGGGGGATCTTGCGCGCGATCGCCGTCGTCTCGCCGAAGAAGACGAAGTTGATGCCCGCGTCGGTGCGGAACCGCCAGTGTCCGAAGTTGTGGCCTGCGAACACGCCGTTGCGCCCGACGACGAAGTACATCGGCTCCAGCTTGTAGGTGCCATCGGCCTGGAACGCGCGCTCGATGATTCGAGGGCTGTCCACCTTGTGCCCGGTGAACAGAATGCCGCGGATCTCGAACTTGCGGGGCTTGTACTTGTCCACGAAGCTGGAAAGGTCGAACGGGGCCGTGGCGATGGCGGTGGTGGCCGTGGTCTGCATCTGGTCTTCCTCCCTGTTTTCTGTCCTCTAGGTTTTGAGTCGTCCACCGGCGACAAGCCGGGAGACAGCTACGTGTGCTAGATTATACCCAGTCTTTTATAATTCGTCAATATTCGGTTTGACATTTAGCCCCGGTTCTTCTAGAATATTAGTGTTGTTTTTCAACAAATTTTTTTATTACTGTCTTAATTCTATTATGTCGAAACAAACAATTGAAAAGATAATCAAAGTTTTTATATACCTGTCCTTTTTTATCCCGCTGGTCGTCCTGCCAAGTTCATTCATTTTTCCCTTTATCGTACCAAAAATTCTTCTGTTTCGTACCGCGGCCTTAATCATGCTGACCGGATACGTTATCCTTCTCATCATCAACTGGCAGGAGTACAAACCGAAATTTTCCCCGGTAAACATGGCGGTGGCCGCATTTTTTCTCAGTTTTACGGTGTCCACTTTCGCCGGCGTTGATCCGTATCACAGTTTTTGGGACAACCACGAAAGAATGCTGGGTTTGTTCACTATTTTTCATTTCATAGCCTATTATCTTGTCTGCACTTCGGTTTTAAAAACCTGGACCGAATGGAAAAACGCTTTAAGAATATTTTTGTTTGCCGGCGGCATCGTTATGTTTATCGGCGTTCTGCAGAAGTTTAATCCCGACATGCTGTTAAACCAGGGGAGCGACAGAGTCGCAAGCACGCTGGGAAATTCCATTTACGTCGGCGGTTACGGATTATTCCTCACTTTTGTCGCGTTTCTGTTATTCATCAGGGACAGAGACAATTTCTGGAGGTGGATTTACGGCGTTTTGGGTATTCTGGCGATTTTAGGAATGTTTTTCAGCGGCACCAGAGGTTCGATGTTGGGTTTGGGCGCGGGCATAGCCGTCGCCATTATCGGATATGTATTAGTTTTAAAAGGCCGTCCGAAAACCAAAAAATTTCTCATTGGCCTGGCCATTTTCGGAGTTGTGGCGTGTTTTTTCCTGTATGCTTTTAGAAAAACAAGTTTTGTCACCAACATGCCGGCCATCGGGCGCACTTTTAACACATCTCTCTCCGATGTTGAAGCCAGTCCCCGCTGGATCGCCTGGGGAATAGCCTTTCAAAGCTGGAAAGAAAGACCGGTTTTCGGCTGGGGTCCGAATAATTTTTTCTATGCTTTTAACAAATATTACAATCCAAAATCTTTGGAATTCGGATACGGAGAAACATGGTTTGACAATGCGCATAATATTTTGATGAATACTTTGTCGGTGCAAGGCGCCTTCGGTCTGCTCACATATTTATCAATTTTCGTGCTGGCCATCTGGAGCCTGATACTAGGATACAGAAAAGGACAAAGCAATTACCATCTTGTAGTCGTGGGTTGCGCTTTTTTGATAGCTCACTTGGTTCAGAATGTCACCGTTTTTGAAGACCCGACTTCATATTTGTATTTTATGTTCTGGCTGGCGATGGTCAACAGGTTGTCCGACGTCAAAAAAGAGATTAAACCGGTAAAGACAGGCTCGTCTGAAAAAACGGATGTTAAACTGGACAGGCATATAGGATGGGGTCCTGTTATCACAATTGGCGCGGTGGCTCTTTTCTTGATATTTTTATTTGATTTTCAGCCGGCCCGGGCGAATATGATGACTTTGGATACTTTGAAAACCTTAAGTGTGCAACCGGGCTTGATGGCCGTTGATCAGATGAAAGCCGCCCTTGCTTTCAGTTCTCCGCATATAGACGACATACGGAGCGATATAGGCAGAACCGTTATCCAGGTTTTGGGAACTCCGAATAACCAGTTGGACAATACTACGCAGGTGCAGTTGTTTGATACCATATATCCCGAACTTCAGAAAAATCTGGTGCTTCATCCGTTGGATATCCGCAATCAATTATCTTTGTTCCAGCTCGCCCAAATAGGATACTCCCTTAAGAAAGACGTTAAATACGCCATTGACGCGGGCACTGATTTGGAAGATGCCTTAAAGTATTCCCCGAAAAGACAGCAGATAATTTACAACCTTTCCAATTACGATTTGGAGATAGGCAAAAGCCAGGACGCTATAACTCTTCTGCAAAGCACGATAGATGCCGATCCCAAAATCAGCGAGGGATACTGGAGACTGGCCTATACTTACAGACTGCTTGGGAATATGGCGAAAGCCAAAGAAACCCTCGCGCTTGCCCAGACAAACGGAATTGTTTTTAGCGATCAGGAAAAAAGCATAGTTCAACAGATACTGGCGCCGATGCCGGCGACCACAACAAAACCGGCTGTAACTAAGAAAAGGTAATATGCAAAAAAAAGCATTGATAACCGGCATAACTGGGCAGGACGGATCGTATTTGGCCGAATTTTTATTAAGCAAGGGATACGAAGTACACGGAATTATCCGACGCTCTTCCAGTTTTAATACCGGGAGAATCGATCATATTTATAAAGATTTGCATCAGACGGGTGTAAAGATGATTTTGCATTATGGAGATTTGACGGATGGAAGCAATTTAAATCGTATCCTGGAACAGGTAAAGCCCGATGAAATATATAATCTCGGAGCGCAGAGCCATGTGCGGGTCAGCTTTGACATGCCCGAATACACGGCCGATGCGGTCGGAGTGGGAACTCTGCGTCTTTTGGACGCCATCAGGGATTCGGGATTGAAAGTTAAATTTTATCAGGCCGGATCTTCGGAAATGTTTGGAAAAGTATTGGAAACACCACAAAAAGAATCAACGCCTTTTTATCCGCGCAGTCCTTACGGTTGCGCGAAAGTTTTTGCGCATAATATTTGCGTGAATTATCGGGAGGCCTACAATATGTTTATCTGCAACGGCATTTTGTTCAATCATGAATCTCCGCGCCGGGGCGGGACTTTTGTGACCAAAAAAGTTACCCATGGCCTGGCAAGCATTAAAATGGGCAAACAGGATAAAATATTTATAGGTAATCTGGATGCCAAAAGAGACTGGGGCTATGCCAAAGAATATGTTGAGGCAATGTGGCTGATGTTGCAACAGGACAAGCCGGATGATTTTGTTATTGCCACGGGCGAAACGCATACTGTGCGCGAATTGATTGAACATACAGCCAAACTGTTGGGTTATGAAATAGAATGGACAGGCGCCGGCCTTGAAGAAAAAGGCACCGACAAAAAAAGCGGAAAAGTTTTGATGGAAATAGACCCGCAATATTTCCGTCCGTCCGAGGTTGATTTGCTTTTGGGCGATGCGGGCAAAGCAAAAACCATACTCGGCTGGGAACCGAAAGTAAAATTTGAAGAGTTAATAAAAATAATGGTAGAAGCCGAATTGGAATCCGTACAACTGTCATCCTGAACTTGTTTCAGGATCTCTCGCGTCTTGTCATTCTGAGCGAAGCGAAGAATCCCTTAAAATATGATGCAAAAGAATTCTAAAATTTACGTTGCCGGACACAAAGGGTTGGTAGGCTCGGCATTGGTTAGAAAACTGCAATCCGAAGGCTATACAAATTTTGTGTTCAGGTCATTTTCCGAACTAGATCTAACCGATCAAAAAACGACCGCGGATTTTTTTGCATCGGAAAAACCGGAGTATGTTTTTTTGGCCGCCGCCAAAGTCGGGGGAGTGTTAGCCAATAATAATTTTCCTGCCCAGTTTATTTATGAGAATTTGCAGATTCAAAACAATATTATCCATAATTCGTATTTAAACGGAGTAAAAAAATTGTTATTTTTAGGATCATCCTGCATTTATCCGCGCGAGAGCGCCCAGCCGATGAAAGAAGAATATTTGCTAACAGGGCTTCTTGAAACGACCAACGAACCGTACGCCATAGCAAAAATTGCCGGAATAAAAATGTGTCAGAGCTATAACCGCCAATATGGTACGAATTTTATCGCAGTGATGCCCACTAATTTATATGGATCGGGCGACAATTTTGATTTGAATAATTCGCATGTGATACCCGCCCTCATTAGGAAATTTCATGAAGGCAAAATAAATAATGCCTATGAGGTTGAAGTGTGGGGCACCGGCCGGGCGCGCCGCGAATTTCTTTTTGTTGACGATATGGCGGATGGCTGCTTGTTTTTGATGAATAATTTTAATCCGACAAAAGATCAGAACGAGAGAGGAGAAATTTTTTTTAATTTGGGTACTGGGATTGATTTAAACATTGATGAATTGGCTGGGCTGATAAAAAAAGTGATTGGTTTTGAAGGGAAAATAAAATTTGATCATTCAAAGCCGGATGGAACCCCGCAGAAATTATTGGATGTTTCTAAAATAAATTCCTTGGGTTGGAAATATAAAATTGAACTGGAAGAAGGGTTAAGAATGGCTTATCAATGGTATAACGAGCATGCGAAAAACTATTAAGCCCTGGTAATTTTGACACCTTTTGACACCGCTTGACACCTCTGCTATAATGTAAAGGTGTTTTAATTTAAAACTGGTTAAGACTGGATATGGCTGAAATTAAGCCAAACGAAGTATATACAACCGAAGAAACGGGGAAGCTTTTAAAAGTCAGTCCCAGTACGATGAAGCGCCTTATTAAGAAGGGGATGATTAAGGCCAATAAAATCGGCAATCAATATCGTTTTCTCGGTCATGAAATATTGCGTATGCTTTCACCCGACGTTGATATCAAAGTAAGCAGTGCCTATGGCGATTTCAAGCGCAAGGTTATAAATAAGGTACAGGATTGGTAATTTTTTTTATGGAACTCATCATTAAGCCGAAAAATAAATGGTGGCAATTTGACTGGAGAGAAATTTGGCTATTCCGCGATCTGTTTTATTTTTTGACATGGCGGGATGTAAAAGTCAAATATAAACAAACGGCCATTGGCGCGGCCTGGGCAGTTTTTCAGCCGTTCATAACAATGATAGTTTTCACGGTATTTTTTGGTAAATTGGCCAAGATGCCTTCTGATGGTATACCTTACCCGATTTTTGTGTACACTGGTCTAGTTTTTTGGACACTATTTTCTACAAGCTTATCCCAGGTCAGCAATACTTTTTTAGAAAATGAACGCATTGTCACTAAGGTTTATTTTCCCCGAATAATTTTACCGGTTTCCTCCATTATTACTAATATCGTGGATTTTTTAATCGCCTCCGTTATCTTGGTCGTTATGATGGTATATTATCATTATATGCCGTCTCTGGCTGGTTTATTAATTATTCCGGTATTAATTTTAATGACAATTTTTTCCACATTAGGCATCGGCTTGTTGTTTTCTTCTCTGAATGTTAAATATCGCGATGTTCGTTTTATCTTGCCATTTTTTATTCAGATATTATTATTCATCACGCCGGTAATTTATCCGGTGAGCATAGTTTCAGAAAAATATCGATGGATTTTGGGATTGAATCCAATGTCCGGCGTAATAGACGCGGCACGGGCTGGAATTCTGGGTACACGTGGAATTGACTGGCTACTCCTTGGCGTGTCAGCCATTTGCATGATTTTTTATTGTTTGATCGGCTATTTTTATTTTAAAAAAGTAGAAAGATATTTTGCGGATGTGATATGAGCACTATTATTGAGGTAAACAATTTAGGCAAGAAATATAATATTGGCGAAAAAGAAAATTATTTAGCCATGCGTGATGTTTTGATGAATATCATCAGGTCGCCTTTTAGTTGGTTAAAATCAAAAGTTGGCATCGGCGGCCATAGCGGTGAATTTTGGGCTTTAAAGGATGTTAATTTTACTGTTGAACAAGGCGAAGTGTTGGGAATTATCGGCCGTAATGGCGCTGGCAAAAGCACCTTATTAAAAATTCTTTCTCGGATTACTCCGCCTACTACCGGTGAAATAAAATTAAGAGGACGGGTTGGTAGTTTGTTGGAAGTCGGTACTGGTTTCCACCCTGAGCTTACCGGCCGTGAAAATGTATATTTAAACGGCGCAATTTTAGGAATGAGAAAAAAAGAAATTGAAAAAAAATTTGATAATATAGTGGAATTTTCTGGAATTGAAAAATTTTTAGACACCCCGGTTAAACGTTACTCTTCCGGTATGTATGTCCGTTTAGCTTTTGCCGTAGCCGCGCATTTGGAGCCGGAGATTTTGATAATTGACGAGGTGTTGGCAGTTGGTGACGCCGAATTTCAAAAGAAATGTTTGGGAAAGATGGAAGACGTAGCCAAAAAAGATGGCCGGACAGTATTATTTGTTAGTCATAATATGGGAGCGGTCAAGAAACTTTGCGGCCGAAGCATTTTATTAGAAGGAGGGATGGTAAAAATGGAGGGTGAAACAGGTGTTGTGGTTGACCAATATACAAACGGTATGGCAAGCCAAAATACTTTTATCCCTTTTAAAGTAAAAGAATTAGATGTTTTGGTTACAAAAATTATATTAAACGAAGAATCAGGTGGGGCTATTTCTCCTTTTAAGCCATTGAAAATAGATATTGAAATAGAAGCGGAACATGATGTTGAACAGGTCGGTGTAGAAATCATATTTTCTCATGAGGATACTAGTGGAGTTGTTTTTAGGACAAATACAAAAACAATTAAGAATATGGATATACAAATTAAAAAAGGTAAAAATAGGGTGACATGTTTGATTGACAATTTTAACTTATGTTCCGGCAGGTATTTACTTGGTTTTGGCCTGAGTTTATTCATGATAAAATATTATTATTATAATTTAGCGCTATTAAATTTTGATGTGTCCGAATCGATGATTGGCGCTTTGCCAACCTCGGCTATCTACAGCCATGTGTACCTTGACCATAGTTGGTCGATAGCGAATTGATTATAAGTTTATTATTAAGAATATAAATATTTAAATTAATTTGATAAAGTTTACATGTTCGTATGATAAAAAAAATCGTTAAACAAGTAGTAAGGTCTTTTGGTTTTGACATTGTTGGATACAATCAAAAGAAATCTGTTAAAACGGATAAACTGTCATTTTACAAAACGAAAACAGGTAATTATTACCTGCCGTCGGATGCATTTGCCGATTGTATTGTGCAAGCAATAAAAAAGGATATGATTTTTGATGAAAACGTTTATGAAATTGCCAAAAAATATATTAAGCCGGGAACAACTGCAATTGATATCGGTTCAAATTTTGGGCAAATGGCAGTTTTAATGTCCGGTCTCGTGGGTGAAAAAGGATCGGTGCATGCTTTTGAGGCAGATGATTTTGTTTTTTCTATCTTGCAAAAAAATGCAAAAGAAAATGCTTCTAATATTATTACTCATTTTGGCGCAGTTCATGACAAGAGCGATGAAACACTTTATTTTCCAGAGCAGGATTTTGTCCTTTATGGGACTTATGGTTCTTATGGCATTGATTATATTAATGGTAAAGGTAGGCCAGTGAAAACGATAGCGATAGATGATATTAATTTTGAATTGCCCGTTAGTTTTATGAAAATTGATATTGAGGGGGGTGAATTACTTGCGTTGAAAGGTGCGGTGAATACAATTAATAAATACAGAATGCCGATAGTATTTGAATATGTTGGCACGCATGAAGATGCTTTAAATTTGTCCTTTCAGGATTATGTTGATTTCGTAAGAAGCATCAATTATAGATTTAAAAAGGTTAGTGAGGGTAAAGATTTTTTAGTAATTCCGACGGAGTATGTATAATGAAATTAATGAGTGTCGTATTTGTCAAAATATTGACATGCTTGCAGTTCTTTCACTTGGGGAACAATATCTGACAGGTATATTTCCTAAATCAACCACTGACAAAATCACTAAAGGTCCGCTTGATCTTGTCTGGTGCAAGTCTTGTGGCCTTTTACAGATGAAACAATCATATGGTTTAGCAGAAATGTATGGCGAAAATTATGGTTATCGTTCGGGTCTCAACGGTTCTATGGTACGTCATCTTCAGCAAAAAGTTCATACCTTGGAGCAGGTGGTGCAATTGAGTGATACGGATTTGGTACTTGATATTGGGAGTAATGATGCTACTTTGTTAAAAGCATATTCTGGAAAATATCGTAAAGTTGGGATTGATCCTACCGGAATTAAATTTAGAGAATATTATACTAATGGTATCAGTTTAATTTCTGATTTTTTTTCGGCTAAAAAGTTTCAAGATATTTTTCCCAACGATAAAGCTAAAATTATCACTTCCATCGCCATGTTTTATGATTTAGAAAGTCCGGTTAGCTTTGTCAAAGATATTGGAGTAACTCTTGCCGACGACGGCATCTGGCATTTTGAGCAAAGCTATATGCCCAGTATGTTGCGTACGAACGCTTATGACACCATTTGCCATGAACATTTGGAGTTCTATTCTTTGAGAGTGGTAAAGGACATGTTGGAGAAGTGTGGATTACGCATCATTGATGTGCAGATGAATGCGATTAATGGTGGTAGTTTTGCTGTTACGGCGTGTAAAGATAGTGCCAATTATAAATCTAACACCCCACTTATTGATTGGATGATCAAGCAAGAAAATGATATGGGATTAAATACGTCCAAGCCATATCAAGATTTTAAAGAGAGAGTGTTTCGGCATCGAAAGAATTTGACCGAATTAATAGAGGCGCTAGTATCGGATGGAAAGAAAATATTCGGGTATGGTGCGAGTACTAAAGGTAATGTTTTATTACAGTTTTGTGGTCTAACCAGTAAACACATTCCATATATCGCTGAAGTAAATGAAGATAAATTTGGATCATTTACTCCCGGCACCAATATTCCGATCATCTCAGAAAAGGAAGCCCGTGCAATGAAGCCTGATTATTTTCTTGTATTACCATGGCATTTTAAGCACGGGATACTCGAGCGAGAAAAAGATTATATGGCACAAGGCGGAAAGTTTATATTTCCATTACCAGAAATTGAAATTGTATAATTTTTAAAAAAATAGATTTAACGATTTTTAAATCTATGAACAAAAAAAGTTTTTTTTATTTTATTAGAAATTTAATAAAACCCCGGGTATACTGGAATGGCTTTAAACCATATTTTTTTAATTGTTTAATTACTTATTTTCCCAATCATGCATTAAGACTTTTCTACCTGCGCCATGTTTTACGAATATCAATTGGAAAAGAATGCTTCATACACATGGGTTGTTTTTTTGAAGGAAACAATATTTTTATCGGCAACAACACTGTCATAGGAAGAAATTGTTATCTTGGCGGTAGTGGTGGTACATTAACCATAAAAAATAACGTTTCGATCACAGCTCAAACATATATTTTTTGTTCGACGCATCTTGTAAACAGTCCAACTTTTGAAACTATAAACAAGGATGTTGTAATAGAGGATTATGTCTGGATAGGGGCTAGGGCGATGATTTTGCCCGGAGTAAAGATCGGTAGGGGTGCTGTATTGGGCGCAGCTTCAACTGCCACAAAGGATATATCTGATTACTCTATCCATGCGGGTGCTCCTGCAAAGGAAATTGGGAAAAGAGAACAAAATCTTACATATAAATTGCAATATTTTCCATGTTTTCAATAAAAGCAATTATTTTTGGAGCAAACGGTCAAGATGGTTATTACCTTAATCAGCTTTTGTCAAAAAATAATGTTGAAGTTATTGGTGTTGCTTTATCCGCTGGCCAATGGGTACAAGGTGATGTCAGTGATTTTTTTCTTGTTGACCAGTTTATAAAGCAGCACAAGCCCGATTATATCTTTCATTTTGCCGCTATTTCCACTACAAAACATTCCGCGTTATTCTCTAACCATAAAGCGATCAGCACGGGTACCCTAAATATTTTGGAGAGTGTAAAAAATAATTGTCCGAAATGTAAGGTTTTTTTATCCGGTAGCGCGATGCAATTTAAAAATGATGGTTCACCCATAGACGAAATGACACCTTTTGAAGCGAGTAGTCCTTATTCTGTGGCTCGGATACATTCGGTATATGCGGGTCGTTATTATCGGAATGCTATCGGTTTAAAAGTTTATGTTGGATATTTTTTTAACCATGATAGCCCACTACGAACCGAAGAGCATATAAATAAAAAAATTACGGAGGCTATCAAGAGAATCGCAAACGGAAGTCAGGAAAAAATCGAATTAGGCGATATTGACGTAAAAAAAGAATTTAATTTTGCCGGTGATATTGTTGAGGCGATTTGGAAGCTAGTGAATCAGGACGCCATTTTTGAAGCGGTTATTGGTTGTGGAAAGGCCTATAGTATAAAGGATTGGTCGGATTATTGTTTTAAAAAGATTGGCAAAGATGGGCATAATTTTATTGCCATAAAGCAAAATTTTATTCCAGAATACAAGATTTTGGTCAGTAATCCGCGATTGATTAAAGGTATAGGTTGGCGGCCGAAAGTCGATTTTTTCCAATTAGCGGATTTAATGATGGAAAATTAGAATTATGATTATTGTTTGCGAACCACAATGCAAGGGGATAATGCATGAAAAAGTTAATAGCGGATTTATCTATGGGCTTCGTTTGGCGTATCCGCAGGAAAAAATTATTTTTTTTGCTGATGAGACCCACATCTCGGCAATTAAGGACATTCTTGAAAATGATGGTGTTTCAGTTGTTAATTTTGAATGTGAGCCAATAAAGTTTGAAACAAGTTCAAGTAAAATTTATTCATTTATTGGTGTAATTAGGTATTATTTGCTATTTAAAAAATTGTTTAATAAGATGTGTAATCTTGGTACTGATAAAGTATTTTTTTTATCAAATAATCCCATAATTCTTTATACAATCAAAAAATTAAGGCAGCGATCACAATATAGAGAAATTTACTGCACGTTTGTTTTGCATGGCGAATTCGAAGACCTAGCTCGGGGTTCCCAAAATCTGATTAAACACATGGGAGCAACATCATCCCAAGTTGACGGGAAAGAGGATGGTGAGCGCTTTGCTAATCAGTATAAAAAAATATTTATAATAATTTCAAAAATATTATTGCATCCGGTGTGTTCATTGACGAACATTCGTATCTTATTTTATAGAAGGATATTTTGGGTAAAAAAAATTATGTTATGGCAACACTCCAATCATTATCGGTATATTGCATTATCGCCGCATATAGTAAAAAATGCAAGACAATATTTGGATCCTGAATATTTAAATTTTAGTGTAGTGATAATGCCGATTATTTATAAAAGACCATATCCACAACCAGAAAATGAATTTATAAAATTTGCGGTCTTTGGATCGGGCGATTCGCACCAAATGCACATGATGTTGTCTCTCTTATCTAAAAAGGAAATTACGGCTCGTTATGAAATAAAGATCATTAGTGCAGACAGAAGGGGGTCGGAAAATTTTCCAAATATTAGTTATGTCAATCATGGAAAAGTTTTGGCTAGAAAAGAAATGGAGAAAGCTGTACCTGATGTAGACGTTTTTATAAATTTGTATGATATTAATCACCATAAATTAGGGTGTAGTTTATCAATTTTCGAGGCGTTATCATATTTGAAGCCGGTTTTGCACCTCAGCAATGATAGTTATAATTACTTTAATAAAGCAGACAAACCGATTGGCTTTCGTTGTGAAAATTTGAATGACTTTGTAGACAAAATGTATGATATGATTGAAAATTATTCTTCTTATAAAGATAAGCTAAATACTTTTAGAAATAATATGCAAGATATTCGAGACAGATATACTATTGAAAATAATATAGATGATTTGAGAAATAGTTTTGCTTTTTAAATCAGGCTAAAATAACGATAAAATCAAAAAAATCCTCGAATAGTTAAGAATATGATTTACGAATAATATGTTTTATGAATTATATTAAAAATAGTAAACTCATAAAAAAAATAGATTTGTTTATTAACCGAATATTTGGACATGATATTGACTATAAAAAATATTGGTATAATCGTTATGCAAAGGGTGATACGTCAGGTGCGGGAAGTTACGGTCTGCTAGCTGATTTTAAGGCTGAAGTTATCAACAATTTTATAGTTAATAATAATATTGATAGTGTGATAGATTTTGGGTGCGGTGATGGGAACCAATTAATCATTGCAAATTATAAAAAATACATGGGTTTAGATGTCGCTGAAAGCTCGATTGCAATATGCATCGCGCGATTTCAAAATGACAAGACTAAAAGTTTTACTAAATATGATCCTTTGTCTTTCTTGAATAATGGATATTTTTCCGCCGATCTAGTTTTGTCTTTAGATGTACTTTACCATATTATTCCAGAGAATGAATTTATAAAAAGTCTAGAGGATATTTTTTCTTGTTCAGGCAAATACGTAATATTATACACATCAATTAATGCTTACGAAAGGGAGGTTTATAAAAAAGGCGTGCACGTGAGGCATCGAGATGTCATTTCTTATTTGACTAAGTTTAAAGATTTTGAAGTGATTGATATAGTGCCACAAAAATATCCACAATTGTCGTCCGCGAGTTTTATCATTTTAAAACGTAAATTTTATGAGTAGGATATTTTTGAAGATTATTAAGGAATTAAATTTGTTCTTGCCTGTACTTGCTACCGAGGAGGAAATAGACTTAGTAAATAATTTTTTTTGTTTTTATAAAGATTTTAGGTTACTTCCAGCCTGTGCTAAGGCGACTGGTCTAAGTATTTATAAATGTGCAAGAATTAAGAAATATCTGTATAAACATAGAATAATTGGGTTGTATTATTTTGGTCTTAATCAACCACCGCATAAATACATGAAGCAGTACATCGTGGAAAAATTTCCCGATATTAATGGCAATACTCTCATCTTAGAGGTAGGACCAGGTCAAAATCCGATATTTAGTCAAAACGAATATAAAAATTGGTATGCAGTAGATAAATATTTCGAAAATGGTATTATATATTTTAAAGAAAATTTGTGGAATGGTAAACAATATTCATATAACAAAATCATAAAAGGGAGTTATGAAAATTTGACCGAGGTGTTCGCAGATACGAATTTGGTTGGGAAGTTTGATTTAGTCGTTGGCTCGCACTCATATGAACATACACTTCTGCCGATCCACTCTCTGATTGAGGCGGGGAAAATGCTTCGGTCGGGTGGCCTACTGGCTTTGTTTGTACCAGATGGATTTTCCGATGATTTCAATGCTAAAGACCCGACTCATACTCTGTATCTCAACCATGGCATGATAAAAGAGTTTTTTGTCGCCGCGGGTGGTTTTAAAGATGTAATTATAAACAGTTTTAGACCAAACGCAGATTTGATAATAACGGCGATTAAAATTTAATTTATGATTGGAATAACTAAAATCGCAAAAGGTAGAATGGGTAATCGTCTATTTCATTACCATTTTTTAAGACAGGTTGCAGAGGAAGCCGGTCTTGCTTATTTTCATCCTAATTTTCCGGATAGCAAGTATTTTAAGGAAATGGAAAGAAAGGCCCGGCCATTTTCATTATTTAGAAAAGAGCTGGTTTTAACTTCTAAAGAAGTCCTTGGTTTTAAACAGAATGAATTTATTGAATTTATAAAAAAAGAAAATAGTAGCGACAAGGAAATAATTATTAATCCGCCAATGCTAGGGGAAGTTTTTTTCGATTATTTATTTTATACGCCGGCACAATTTATAAGAATGAAGGATGAATTTAAACTTGATTTTAATTTTAGTACAAAGGATAAAACGGTTGTTGGTTTGCATTTCCGCGGCACAGATTTTAAAGCTTGGAACGAAAGGGCTTCTTTAAAGTTTGAATATTATCGGTCGGCGATTGATTTTTGTTTACAGGAATTCAAAACTGAAAATTTAATTTTTGTCATTTTTAGCGATGATTTTCAGTTTGATACTTTTACCAAAACGATAGAATATCTTAAATATATTAAAGCAAAATTTAATATTGGTGATAACAAAAGACCGGCAATATACGACTTTTATCAGATATCGCAATGCGACGTTTTGGTTTCATCCCCAAGTACATTTGCTATCTTTGCCGGTATTTTGGGAAAAAAGAAGAAAATAATTCATGCCAAAAGTTGGATTGACTATGCAGTAGCTAATGGAGATATTTTTTGGGTCAAGCTTTATCAGGGCGGAAGCCAGTATTATAAGCTCTGGAAATTTTTTTAACATGATCTATCTTAAGACTATTTTCTCCGCGCCGAATGAAGTCAAGTTCCTTAAGCTACAGCTTAAGGAAGCCTTTCCATATATTGAAAAGTTTTTTGTTTGTGAATTTAATCGCACGCATACAGGTCAGACGAGGGAGTTGATTTTTAATAATTTTTTGAATCAGTTTACCGAAGAAGAAATAAATAAGATTATCTATATTGGGGCCGATATTTCTAAGGAATCTGTCGATGCGATAAACAATAATAAGCTTGCCCATAATAATGAGCAACTTATCAGGGGCTATTTTGCTGGACAGATTAATTTGAAAGATGAGGACATTATTTTTTCAGTTGACGCTGATGAAATAATTTTTGGATATCAATATCCCAGGATAATGGCAAAATTGGGTTTTTTTACGCCGGCCATAAAATTACAACTACACCAATTTTTTTATCGCATCAATTATTTGTGGGAAAATAATAATTTTATAGCCCCCACTGTTTGTAAAGCAAAATATTATAAAAAAAAATATCCGGGACAATGGCGGTACAATGGGAAATTATATCCCGAAATTGCTGGTTGTCATTTTTCCTGGTGTTTGACAATTGAGGAAATGATTAAAAAATTAAACACTTACGCACATCAGTATGAATATGGCCATTTAGCAAAAAGGGAAATTCTTGAGGATGCTATAAAAAATAAAAAATATCCGTTTGATCCGAAAGTTGACTTCAGGATAAAAGTTTTGGATATAAATAAAGACAGGGAATATTATCCATCTGCCATTTATACTATGATGGATGAATTTAAGGAACTTATTGTACCTATATGCGAATTGGTATAGTCACAACCTGGTTTGAAAGAGGTGCCGGGTATGTTTCCAGGCAGTATCGTGATGTTTTGCAAAAAGAGCACCAGGTTTTTATTTATGCCAGAGGCGGGGAAAAGTATGCTATTGGAGATAAAAAATGGGATGATAAAAATGTTACGTGGGGAAAGAAGATTCCGATTCACATGCCCATGACCATAGATTTGGAGGATTTTAAAAAATGGATTAAAAAAAATCATATAGAAATCGTGCTGTTTAATGAACAGCAATGGTGGGATCCGGTTCTTTTATGCAATAAATTAGGAATAAAAACCGGTGCATATGTGGACTATTATTCAAAAGAGACAGTGGCTTTTTTCGCGCTTTATGATTTTTTAATCTGCAATACGAGGCGGCACTACGGCGTGTTTAGCTGGCACAAGCAGACGGCATACATTCCATGGGGCACGGATGTAGACGTTTTTAAACCACAAAATTTTAACGCCGTTAAAGAAAATGGATTTGTAACTTTTTTTCATTCCTGCGGGGTAAGTCCGGAACGTAAAGGGACGGATTTATTGATAAAGGCATTTGACGTTATTCATGGACCGGCAAAATTGGTCATACACACCCAGACCGATCTGAAAGTATTTTATCCCGAATTAAAAGAGATAATTTCTGAAATGGAAAAATCGGCTCGATTGGTTGTGAGAACCGAAACGGTTCCCGCGCCTGGACTTTATTATTTGGGAGATGTTTATGTATATCCCACGCGTTTGGAGGGAATTGGGTTAACCATAGCCGAGGCGAGCGCTTGTGGTTTGCCTTTAATCGTGCCGGATAACGGACCAATGAACGAATTTGTCGGCGCACAAAATGGCACGCTAGTAAAAGTTGAAAAATATTTTGAAAGAAAGGATTGCTATTATTGGCCGCAATGTGAAGTCGGTGTGGACGGTTTGGCACAGGCAATGCAGTATTATGTCGATAATGTCGGAAGGATTCCGGAATTTAAAAAAGCGGCTAGGGATTATGCGGAGAAATATTTGGACTGGCAAAAAAACGCCGAGCCGCTAAAAAATATGTTTAATGAATTTATTTTAATTCCATTCGATGAAAATAGAATGATAATGGAACAGGTGATAGAATATGAAGTTAAACGATCCAACTGGCGGACCAAAATTTACCGCAAATTCCCATTTGTATATTTGCCTCTCAGTTGGTTTTGGCCGCTTATAAAAAGATTTTATCGTGCAAAATAATTTATTATGAAAAAAATTTTATTTATATTCGGCACGCGGCCTGAGGCGATTAAATTGGCGCCTTTAATTAAGGAAATGAAAGCGCAAAAAAAGTATTTTAATGTCACGGTCTGCGTCACCGCCCAGCACCGCGAGATGCTGGATCAGGTTTTAAATTTTTTTAAGATAATGCCTGATTTTGATCTGAATCTGATGAAAAATAATCAATTTTTGTTTGACTTGACTGCCAACGCACTTAAAAGTCTTGATTCGGTATTGGAAAAGGCGAAGCCGGATTTTGTTGTGGTTCAGGGCGATACGACCTCGGCATTCGCTGGTGCTTTAGCGGCGTATTACAGGAAAATTGAAGTCGTTTATATCGAAGACGGTTTGCGCAGCGGAAACAAATGTTCTCCCTTTCCGGAGGAGGCCAACCGGAAGATGATAAGTCATCTGGCTGATTATCATTTCGCGCCCACTAAACTGGCTGCCGAAAATTTGCGTAAAGAAAATATTCGGAGGAATGTCTGGGTAGTGGGCAACACCGTGATTGACGCATTGTTTTTGGGATTAAGGATTGTAAATAAATCCGGCATCGGCAATAAGTATACAAAATATTTTAATTTTTTAAATTTTTCCAAAAAAATCATTTTAGTTACCGGGCATAGAAGGGAAAGTTTTGGCAAACCCTTGGAAAATATTTGTTTGGCTTTAAAAGATATTGCCGAGCAGAATAATGTTGAAATTGTCTATCCCGTGCATCTAAACCCGAATGTGAGCGGGCCGGTGCATGAAATTCTGAACAATGTTAAAAATATTCATTTAATAAAACCATTGGAATATCCATATTTAATCTGGCTGATTAAAAAATCACATTTTATCATTACCGATTCAGGAGGTATACAGGAAGAAGCGCCTGCCTTGCACAAGCCGGTTCTGGTTACCAGGGAAGTGACGGAGCGCAAAGAGGGTGTTACCGCAGGCACGGCCAAACTGGTAGGCAATGGACGCGCACGAATTGTTAGAGAAGCTACGAATTTATTAAAAAATAAAAATATATATAAAAAAATGGCCGATGCCAAAAATCCTTATGGTGACGGCAGAACCTGTGCGAGAATCGTAAAAATATTAAAAACCGTTTAATTATGCCATTAGCACCGATTGTATTATTTGCTTACAACCGCCCGGAGCACACGCGCTGGACCCTTGAGGCATTGCAAAAAAATGAATTAGCCGATGAAAGTGATCTGTATTTTTTTTCAGATGGCGCAAAAAATGAAACTGCGAAACAGCAAATTGTCCAAGTAAGAAATTATATAAGGTCTGTAACCGGTTTTAGGAAAGTCGAAATCATCGAACGGAGTGAAAATTGGGGTTTGGCGAGATCGATAATTTCCGGAGTTACCGAAATTGTAAATAAATATGGAAAAATTATTGTTTTAGAGGACGATCTGGTCGCATCGCCGTTTTTTTTGAAATATATGAATGAAGCGCTTGATCTATATGAAAGGGAAGACAACGTGATTAGTATTCATGGTTATATATATCCAGTAAAAGAAAAATTGCCGGAGACATTTTTTTTACGTGGCGCTGATTGTTGGGGTTGGGCGACATGGAAAAGAGGATGGGAAATATTCGAACCGGACGGTAACAAATTATTGATGGAGTTAAAAGATAAAAAATTGACAAAAGAATTTGATTTTGACGGCTCATATCCTTATGTTAAAATGCTGGAAGACCAAATTGCCGACAAAAATAATTCTTGGGCAATACGCTGGTATGCTTCGGCATTTTTAGCCAACAAATTAACATTATATCCCGGGGAATCGCTTGTTCATAATAGTGGTTTTGACGGTAGTGGAACACATAGCGGGATAGGGGGCAACGTTAATAGAGATGGACATTTTGAAGATGTAAAAATCAATGTAAATAAAACTATAATTAAAGAAGATCTGTCTGCACGTTCCGCCGTCATTAAATATTTTAAAAGCAATGGCGGTTGTCGGGCAAAAGGATTAAGATACCTTAAAAGTTTTTTTAGAAAAACTTTATGACATTTATTGACAATCCCACTGAAAACGATAATAGGCGCTACCATTATGATGAGAGTATGTATGTCAGAAATGAATTTCCGATTATTTCGGGTTGGGTAGAAGAGCGTGCGAAGGTTGTTGATTTGGGCTGCGGCAACGGCGCCTTAATGAAATATCTTGTTGAGAATAAAAATGTGAGCATTGAAGGTATAGAACTGTCGGCTTCCGGTGTCGAGGTCTGCCAAAAAAATGGGCTGAAAGCGATTGTCGGAGAAATTGATAAAATAGAAACATACAAAAATTATTCCGATGAACAATTTGATTATGCGATTTGCAATGTTACTTTGCAAATGGTGTTGTATCCGGAAGTGTTAATAGATGAAATGAAGAGGATTGCAAAAAAATTGATTATTTCTTTTCCAAATTTTGGGTATATTGGCAACAGGCTTGATATGCTTTTCCACGGACGTATGCCGAGACCGATGATCCACGGGTATGAGTGGTATAGCACGGGTCATATTCATCAATTGAGTATTCGTGATTTTGAATCGTTTTGCAAAGCGAAAGGTGTAAAGATTGTAAGATCCGAGCAACTCGGCTGTTTTAAATTTATCGCCAATAATTTTTTGGTCAATCTTTTTCCTAAAGAAGCGGTTTGTTTGTGTTCAAAATTATGACCTACAACTTTTGTACACTATTTGATAAAAATTATCTGACACGCGGTCTGGCTCTGTATAATTCCCTGCAAAGAAACTGCGGTGATTTTAGGTTTTGGATTTTGTGCATGGATGATGAAACATATGGCTTGCTTACGAAAATGAATTTACAAGGTACAACGTTGGTTGTCTTGTCGGAAATTGAAGATCAATCGCTTTTGACCGTCAAAGCCGGCCGTACTAGGGGCGAATATTGCTGGACACTGTCTTCTTTTTTTACGGATTATGTTTTAAAAAAGAATCCTGGTTTGGAAAGTATCGCTTATCTGGACAGCGATACGTATTATTTTTCTTCGCCAGCCTCAGTTTATGAGGAAATGGGCGGCAATTCAATTTTGATTATCAGGCATAATTATACCGATGACTTGAAATTTTTGGAAAAGAAAGCCGGTGTTTATAATGTCACAATGGTCATTTTTAAAAATGACGAACGCGGGCGCGCTTGTTTGGAATGGTGGAAGAATGCATGTCTGGAATGGTGCTTCAATAGATATGAAGATGGCAAGTTTGGCGATCAGAAATATCTGGATGTTTGGCCGGAAAAATTCGCTGGTGTGCACGTGCTTCAATACAAAGGCGCAAACGTAGCTCCCTGGAATATTTCCAAATACGACATTAAACAAAACGGCGGCGAGATTTTTATTGATGATGTTAAACTTATTTTTTATCATTTTCATACCTTAAAAATTATTGCACCGGATAAGTTTCAGTTAGCCACGTCATTTTACAAATTTTCAAAAAAAGATAGCGAACTAATATATGCTCCATATATGGCTGAATTAAAGACCGTAATGGATAGAGTAAAATCAATTGACCCGGCCTTCAATTACGGTTATAGTGAAGGGGAATCTTTGGTGGAAAAAGTCCGGCAAATTTTGAAGAGATTAATGGTCAAAGTTTATTATTCTCATAAGTAATATGGAACTTCCAAGTATTAAGGTTAAAAATTCCGGTATAGTCAAACTGCAGTTTGTTGAAGATTTTCCGGACGGTAATTTAGCGATTGGAGAATCTTTAAAAACCATCCCCTTTGAAATAAAAAGGATTTATTATATTAATAAATTATTAAACGAAAAGGCCGTTCGCGGAAAACATGCTCACAAAGAACTTGAGCAGATAATTTTTTGTATTAACGGTTCATTTAAATTGTGTCTTGATGACGGAAAAATTAAACAGGATATAATAATGGATAACCCCTATTGGGGAGTGCGTCTGGGACCCCTGCTTTGGCATACGATGGAAAATTTTTCAAAGGATTGCGTTATACTTGTTGTGGCCAGCGATTACTATTTGGAATCGGACTATATCAGAAGTTACGAAGAATTTATTAAGAGTGTAAAATAACTTGCGTATGAAAGTGCCATTTTTAGATGTAACAAGAGAGTGGATTTTTTTTGAGGATAAATTTTTGGAAGAATTAAAAAAATTCGGGAGAGACGGAAAATATGTACTTGGCCCATATACCGAAGAATTTGAAAAAAAATTTTCCGAGGCACACGGATACAAATACGGTATTGGAGTATCAACAGGGCTGGCGGCGCTGGAGACGGCCTTGCTGGCAAATGATATTGGGCCGGGCGATGAAGTGATCACCGTGGCAAATAGTGCGGTTGCGACCAGTTTGGCAATTTCCCGATTGGGCGCAAAGCCGGTGTTTTGTGATATAGATGAAAAATTTTTAATAGACGTTTCAAAAATTGAGGCTTTGGTTACTCCGCGCACAAAAGCAATTTTACCGGTGCACTTGTTTGGTTCCGTATGCGATATGGAAGCGATTAATGGAATTGTGAAGAAGAATAATTTGATTGTGGTTGAGGACGCTTGCCAAGCCCATGGATCAGGATATGGCGGCCCGTCGACGATAAATACAAAAGCGTTCAGTTTTTATCCGACTAAAAATTTGGGCGCTTTGGGTGAAGGGGGGATGGTTATTACCAACGATGAAAAGGTTAGAGATTTTGTTTCAAGTTATAGAAATTACGGGCAGAAGGAAAGATATAACCATATTATAAAAGGAACAAATTATCGAATCGGTGCCCTGCAATGCGCTTTTCTTGGCATTAAGCTTGAAAGCCTAAAAGATTTTGTGGAAAAAAGAAAAAATATAGCCAAAAAATATATTGGCGGCCTGTCTTCAATTGACGATTTGGTTATTAATCCTTTTGACAATACATCTTCATATCATATTTTTACAGCCCGAGTGCTTAACGGCAAAAGAGACGGATCGATGAAGTATTTGAAGGAAAATGAAATTGACACGGCGATATATTACCCAACTCCGATTCATCGGCAGGTTTGCTATAAAGATGAATATGTGGATATCGCGCTTGAAAATACGGACCGATTTCAGAATGAAATAATTTCTTTACCTTGTTATCCATTTATGAATGATGATGAAGTTGAGTATGTGATAGAAAAGGTTATTTCTTTTTTTAAGGCATAAGACCAGGCCCGTATGAAAATTTCCATAGTTACAATATGTTATAATAGTGCGGCAACGATTGAGGATACAATCAAGAGTGTGTTTTCTCAAAATTATTCTGATATTGAATATATTATTATTGATGGTGGGTCAAAAGACGGAACTTTGGAAATTGTAAATAAATATAAAGATAAAATAAGCAAAATCATTTCCGAACCGGACAAAGGACTTTATGATGCGATGAACAAAGGGATAAAAATGGCCACCGGAGATGTGATTGGTATTTTGAATTCCGATGATTTTTTTGCCGGTAATGATGTTTTGAGTAAAGTCGCCAATGCTTTTACTGTGGAAATAGATTTATGTTATGGTAACATCGAATATATAGACAGGGTGGATACGAATAAAAAAGTAAGGTTTTGGCGGGCGGGAGAATATAAAAAAGGAAAATTAAACAATGGCTGGATCATGCCGCATCCGGCGGTTTTTGTCAGAAGAAATTTGTACGAAAAATTTGGATTGTTTAATTTGGAATTCAGGATCGCCGCGGATTATGAGCTGCTATTGCGGTTTTTTACGCATGATATTAAAGTTAAGTATATCGATGAAACATTGGTACGTATGCGCGAAGGCGGATTTAGCGCGCTGAGTTTTAAAAGACGCAAGGCAGGCTGGGAAGAATTGAAAAAAGCCTGGGCGTCCAACGGATTAAAACTGCCGAGATTTTTTATCATAAGGCGTTTGTTGTCAAAAATTAATCAATACCTGTCATAATAATGACGAACGACCGACAGAGATCCTTCGCTTCGCTCAGGATGACAGGTGGCCAGTTTAATTTATTATTTCAATTTATGAGAATACTTTATATCGGATCCGGATTTGTCGGAGCATGTTCCGCTGCGGTGGCCGCAGACAGCGGTCATGATGTTTTGGTTTACGATATTGATGAAGCGAAAATAAAAATGCTCGGCTCGGGCGATCGGGATACGATTGAAAATTGTTTGTTTGAAAAAGGACTGGGCGACATGCTTGTTCGCAATAAGGAACAGATTGAATTTACAACGGATTACGCGAAGGTGGAAAAATTTTTAGATGAAGAGGCCGAGGTTGTTTTTATGTGCCTACCAACCCCGGAGAAGAAAGGTGCTGACGGCGAAACGGATTTGACTTATTATTTCGCCGCGGCGGAAAAGACGGCGGTTAGCTTGTCAAAACGGAATAAGGGCGCGCAGGATAATTATATCGTCATTGTAAATAAAAGCACGGTGCCGATAGAAATGGTTGATGAAACGCAAAAAATTATGGATGCGGCCGGAGTGAAAAATTACGGCATCGTTTCCAATCCGGAATTTTTGGTGGAAGGCAAGGCGATTGAAGGGTCCGTGAAGCCGGATCGGGTGGTGGTTGGAGCTTGGGAAGAGCGGGACTTCAAAATAATGCGCGAAGTGTACCAGCGGTTTTATAATTCACCCAATGTTCAGTATATTGAAGCCAATCCCAAGGAAGCGGCGGCCGGGAAATTGCTGGCAAATTTTCTGTTGTTAACAAAACTGGTTACAACTTATGATGTCGTCGGACGGGTAGCCGAATATTTTCCGGATATAAATTTTGAAAAATTACGCCACATATTGTCCACCGATGATCGCATCGGCAAGTGGGGATTTTTTGACAGCATTTGTGCTGGCGGAAGCTGTTTGATTAAAGACAGCAAGTCGCTTGAATTTCAGCTTAAAACGGCCGGGTCGGCGACGGAGCAGATCAAAGGTATTTTAAATGGTAACTCGTTTCAGTTGCATAATTTTTATGAGCGTGCAAAGAAAGAGGCGGGTTTTGACTATTTCAATAAGAAAATTGCGATTTTAGGAGTTGCGTTTAAACGTGACACAAATGACGTGCGGAATTCGGGTGCGATTGATATTGTCCGGAGATTGGTTGATGACGGCGCGAAAGAAATTAGAATCTACGACCCGGCGGCGATGCCGATGTTTGAAAAAATGTTTGATGCGAATAATAACGCCGGGTATAAGGCTATAAAATATTTTGATAATGAAAAAGATGCCCTGCTTGAAACCGGTGCCTGTATGATTTTGACCGATTGGCCGAAATTTAGGGCCGTTGGCGATGTGATCCGCGAAGTTTGCAAGCCGCCCTATTTAATTATGGATGGTCGCCGCATGCTGGCTGATCAATTTGAAGATTTGTCGGAAAAAGGCTATGATATAATTTCAGTGGGTTCCGCATTTATAAAAGGTAAAGTTTAAATAGTTATTTTAAAAATGAGATTTGCTCCGTGCGAACGGAGTGAATTTCTTTGAGAAATTCATATGTCAAAAGTAATCGTCACCGGCGGAGCCGGATTTATCGGTTCGCATCTTACCGACAGGCTTATCGCTTTGGGCAACGAGGTGTTGGTCGTGGATAATTTGATGCTGGGAAAAAGAGAATTCGTGAATAAAAGAGCGAAATTTTACGAAGTCGACATTCGCGATTTGGAGAAATTGAAAAAAATATTTAAAGGCGCTGAAGCGGTTTTTCATTTGGCCGCCGATCCGCGTCTGCAGGTTTCCATTGAGGACCCGGCCACTACCCACGAAATTAACGTAACCGGAACATTAAACGTTTTGATCGCCGCCAAAGAGAATAAAGTAAAAAAAGTAATTTTTTCTTCTTCATGCGCGGTATATGGCGAACAGCCTCTGCCGATAAAAGAAGAGTATGTGCCGGAACCGTTAAGCCCGTACGGTCTTCACAAACTCATGGGCGAAGAATATTGTCGTCTGTTTCATAAACTTTACGGACTGGAATCGGTTTGCCTGCGCTATTTTAATGTTTTCGGTCCTCGCAAACTGCCTACAGGATCTTATCCGATGGTGATTCCGATTTTTTTGGATCAGCGCAAGAAAGGGAAAAAATTGACCATCGTCGGGACAGGAGAAGATACCAGGGACTATGTTCAAGTGCAGGATGTTGCGTCCGCCAATATTGCCGCCTGGCAATCGGCCGTTTCCGATGGCCGGCCGATCAATATCGGTTCAGGGCGCCAGGTGAGCGTTCTTGAGATTGCCAAACTAATCGGCGGACAGACAATCAATTTACCGCCCCGGCCGGGAGAAATGCGCCAGATCCAGGCCGACAACAGTCTGGCAAAAAAGCTTATTGGCTGGACGCCTACGCTTGATTTGGAGAAGGGCGTGGAGGATTTGAAAGAAGAATGGGGTATTTAAATAAATTAAAAAGCCCCCGGTAAAGCGCCGGGGGCTTTTTTGATTTTGAAATTAGACGACTACGCTGACGAATTTGGCATTTTTTAAACCGCCGTCAAATCGGCGTCGTTTGTGCTGGCTAAACTTTACTTTTCCGCTGGCCATAGCAAAAATGCTATCATCGGTAGCCTTTTTAACGTTTTTTCCCGGGTGTACTCTCGTACCGCGCTGTCGCACGATTATCATTCCGGTTTTTACGGCTTGGCCATCGTGAACTTTTATGCCAAGGCGTTGGGAATTGGAATCGCGACCCAGTTGTGTGGAGCCACCGGCCTTCTTATGGGACATATGCTTAGTTTGTTGATTATTTAGTAAAAATAGTATAATATATCTTTAAATATTTGTCAATACAGATTATTAATTTGTCATCCTGAACTCGTTTCAGGATCTCTGTACAATTGGCCAAAATAAGGCGGTAGAGATGCTGAAATAAATTCAGCATGACATATGTTTTTTTATGTTTTATTCGCCAAAACTTTACCTTCGCGACCGGTGGATTTTATTCCCGGCAATCGGGGCTATTCTGGCCCAGATAGCCTCATGGTGGTATATAATCGCCAATATTCATCCCGATGCCGGGCAGATTTTCTTGCACTATAACATTGTTTTTGGCGTGGACTTGGTGGGGGACTGGTGGCACATGTTCTTCCTGCCTCTTGGTGGAATCCTGATTTTTATTGTAAATTATTTTTTTTCGTTCATGTTTTACGGTTCTGACAGGTTCCTGTCCCGCCTGTTAAGTTTTTGGACGATTTTTCTGCATATATTTTTATTGGCGGGAATAATTTTCTTGGTCGGATTGAACGTGTAAATTTTCTTCCGTATTATGACTCAAGGCAAAACCAATAAAGCCGATCGTTTATTTTTAACACTGGCGTTTATCATAGTCATTTTCGGTTTGATAATGCTCGCTTCGGCCAGCGCGCCCATCGGTTATACAAAATTTGGCGATACTTATTTTTTTATTAAAAAACAGATACTTTTCGGTTTGATTCCGGGCACGATTTTATTTTGTATTTTTGGGAATCTAAATTATCAGTTTTGGAAAAAATTCAGCTGGATTATATATTTTGCTTCCATAGCGGCGCTGGTTTTGGTTTGGGTTCCTGGAATAGGGGCCGTGATAAACGGATCGCGGAGCTGGATCTATATCGCAGGATTAAGTTTCCAGCCGTCGGAGTTTGCCAAGCTGGCGGTCGTGGTTATTCTGGCCATGCTTCTTTCCGAAAGCAAAAATTTGGAAGATTGGAAAACGGGCTTGCTTCCCGTTCTGGCTATTTTGTCTCCGGTGGTTCTGCTTATCGCCGCTCAAGACGCGGGCACGCTTTCAATTTTGATAATGACAATTTTTGCCATGCTGTATCTGGCCGGCATCCGCAAATCTTATCTTTTAATACTTGGGATGGCCGGGGCCGTTGCATTCGCGGCGCTGTTGCTTATCGCTCCATATCGGGTGAGCAGGCTGACCACGTTTTTGCATCCTGAGCTAGACCCTAAAGGCGTGGGCTATCAGATTAACCAGGCTTTTTTGGCTATCGGTTCAGGCGGTTTTTGGGGGCTTGGGTTAGGACATTCCCGGCAGAAATTTCAGTACTTGCCGGAAGTCCAATCCGATTCGGTATTTGCGATTATTTCGGAGGAGATGGGCTTTTTAATTTCGGCCGGTATGATTTTTTTAATCACGTTTTTAGGCTTGCGTGGACTTAAAATAGCCAAAGGAGCACCCGATGGTTTTGGCCGTTTACTGGCGTCCGGTATTATGATATGGTTTCTCTGTCAATCGTTTTTAAACATTAGCGCCATAATCGGGCTGTTACCCTTAACCGGAGTGCCGCTTCCGTTTGTAAGCCAGGGGGGGTCGGCTTTGCTCATTGGGCTTTTGTCGTTTGGAATTGTGGCGAATATTAGTAAGGAAAGTAAAATTTAGTTTATACTACATAGCTATCTATATTTATGAGGATACTAATTTGCGGAGGGGCGGGGTTCATGGGATCGCATTTTATAAAATATATTCTGGAAAAATATCCGGATTATTTTGTCGTTAATTTTGACAAGCTGACTTACGCCGGGAATCAGGATAATTTGCGCGAGCTTGAAAATGACAGCCGGTATAAATTTGTAAAAGGGGACATCTGCGATATCCACGCGCTTGAAAACGCGGTTAAGGAAAATTCTGTTGACGTGATTATAAACTACGCGGCTGAAACGCATGTGGATCGGTCCATTATGGATCCGGATGTGTTTTTGCGGACCGATGTTTTGGGCACGTTTAATTTGTTGGAGGTTACGAAAAAATTAGGCTTGAAGAAAATGGTGCAGATTTCTACGGATGAAGTTTATGGGAGCATTGAGGAGGGGAGTTTCACTGAAGACTCTCCGTTTGCCCCCAATAGCCCCTATGCGGCCTCTAAAGCGGGCGGGGACCATCTGTGCCGGTCTTATTGGGTTACTTATCAAACGCCGGTGGTTGTGACGCACAGCTGTAATTTTTATGGCGCAAACCAGTATCCGGAAAAATTGTTGCCATTGTTTATAACCAACTTATTGGAAGGAAAAAAAGTGCCTGTTTATGGTGACGGAAAAAATGTGCGGGAATGGATTTACACCGGCGACCACTGCGCGGCGATTGACGCCGTTTTGCACAAGGCGGAACCGGGCGAAGTTTATAACATAGGCTCGGGAGACGAAATCTCAAATATTGAAATTACAAAAATAATTTTGTCCGAAATGGGTTTGGGCGAGGAGATGATTGAATGGGTGAAAGACCGGCCCGGGCACGACAGAAGGTATTCGATTGATCACAGCAAGATAACAAAAGATTTGGGCTGGAAGCCTGTTAAAAATTTTAAAGACGGGTTGAAGGAGACGATTGTTTGGTATAGGGATAATGAGTGGTGGTGGAAGAAGATTAAGAACGGGGAATATTTGGATTATTATAATAAACAGTATAAGGAGAGGTAGAATATAATTTTAGTGGGAAGAAAAGTTTTTTCGCCAAGCTCGGCACCTTCTATTATATATTTAATTTGGTAGGTGCCTCGTAGAGTGCTATAAAACTTTTCTTCCCACTAAAATTATTAAGCGCTAAATAAATTTAAAAAAATGCAGAAATTATGAAAATATTAATTATCGGGAATGGGTTTATAGGACGACGATGCGCGGAGGCTTGGCCGGATGCGATTTTGTCGGATAAAATTATTTCTTCCGCAAAAGACGTGGAGGAACTTTTGGATGAACATAAACCGGATTCGGTTTTGAACGCGGCCGGGGTGGTGGGGAAGCCGAATGTTGATTGGTGCGAGACACATCAGGTGGAAACAATTACGGGCAATACCGTTTTACCGATAATGATTGCCGAAGCCTGCCAGAAAAAAGGCGTGTATTTATTGCATATCGGCACGGGCTGTGTATATTACGGCTATTCTTCCGACCCAAAAGGCTGGAAAGAAAGTGATTTCGCCAATCCGTCCGCGGTTTATACGCGAAGCAAATATGCGGCCGATTTGGTTTTGACCACTTTGCCGAACGTTGGTATCGGCCGGATCAGAATGCCGATTGATTATATTCCGTCGCCGGGAAATTTGATTGACAAACTTGCTTCGTATAAAAAGGTTATTGATGTTGAGAATAGTGTTACCGTTTTGGATGACATGGTGCAGGTGTTTAAGGAATTATTGGAGAAGCAGGCAACGGGTATTTTTCATGTCACAAATCCCGGAACAATAAAACACAGAGAGATTGTGGCTTTGTACGAAGAGTTGGTTGACCCAAGCCATACAAACGAATGGATAACAGAGCCGGATTTGGTGAAGGAAGGGCTGGCGAGCAAGACGCGGTCAAATAATTTTTTGGCATCGGAAAATTTGGAAAAATTGGGAATTCACATGAGGCCGATAAAGGAGGCTTTGCGAGATACGATGGAGAAATATACGAAAATTAAATAAGCATAATCAACGGTGGGCATGGAGTTGTATTTTCGCTTTCCTCGCCCGCGAGGCCTCAGGGTGACCGCTGTGGCGGTCAAACCCGCTCAAACACAACTCCATGCCCACCTTTTAAATAATATATATTATGAGTATTTTAGACGACAAACAACAAATTACGAAGCTGGATTCCAAAAACATGCTTGGCAGTATTCAATTGGTCGGAAAACAGATAGAGCAGGTTTGGAAAGTCGCCAAGGGCTTGAAAATTCCGGCGTCTTACAGAAATATTGATAATATCGTTGTGCTTGGCATGGGCGGATCGGCTTTAGGGGCACATATCATCAAGGAGCTTTATAAAAAAGACTTGGGTATTCCGGTTGAGATCGTAAATAATTATCATGTTCCCGGTTTTGTTAATAACAAAACTTTGGTTATCGCATCCAGCTATTCGGGGACAACGGAAGAAGCCGTCAGCGCGGTTCAGGAAGCGCGATTGAAAAAAGCAAAAATAGTTGTCATATCTTCCGGCGGGACCCTGGCTTTTTGGGCGAAGAAAAATAAAATTCCGGCTTTGGTTTTTCCGACCGAATTTAATCCGGCCGGATCGCCCAGGATGGGATTGGGTTATTCCATTTTTGGTCAGATTGCCATTCTGGCGAATGCGGGGGTGCTGAGAGTTACCTCTTACGAGATACAAAAAGTTTTAACGACCATATCAATTTACGAAAAAACATTCGGCGCGGATAATCCCGAGGATGCAAATCCCGCGAAACAGTTCGCAGGAAAGCTTCTGGATAAAAGCGTCTGGTATATTGCCTCCGAACATCTTTGCGGCAACGCGCATGTAGCCGCAAACCAGATGAACGAAAACGCGAAAAAATTTGCCGGGTATTTTGTTATTCCGGAATTGAATCACCATCTGATGGAAGGCATGCTTTTTCCGAATACGAATAAAGAAAATATCAGGTTTGTTATGCTGGAATCCGATTTGTACGATAAACGCGTGCAGAAAAGATATGCGATTACGCGCGAGGTGCTTGAAAAAAACGGGATCAGTTTTGTTAGCTATAAATGCCAGGAGAAAAAAGCTTTGATGCAGGTGTGCGAGATTTTGTTGTTGGGAAGTTATATAAGTTATTATTCGGCCATTCTGGAAGGAATCGATCCGACGGCGATTCCGTTTGTGGATTTTTTTAAGGAGCAGCTGAAAAAATAGTCAACGACTGCCGGAGAAGAAACATTTTTTCGCCAAGTTCGGCACCTCATTTATATAAAATAAATTTAAATAGGGTCGGTGCCTCATAGAGTGCGAAAAAACGTTTCTTCTCCGGCAGTCTCTAAAAATTTAGTACAACCATAATCACACCATTGTTATATCGTATTTTCGCTTTCCTCGCCCGCGAGGGCTCAGGGTGACCGCTGTGGCGGTCAAACCCGCTCAAACACGACATAACAACGGTGTGATTGTCAATCTACTGTTTAAAGTATGGATATTAGCGTCATCACAGTAACATGGAATGCGGAGGATTTTATAGCCGAACAAATTAAGTCGGTGAGGTTGGCGTGCAAAAATATTAGTTATGAGCAGTTTATTGTTGATAACGGCTCCGCCGATAAGACGGTTGAAGTAATTACAAAAAATTTTCCGGAAATCAAACTGATCAGAAACGATAAAAATACCGGTTTCGGTTTTCCAAATAATCAAGCCGCAAAGCTTGCTCAGGGCGATTTTTTGCTTTTTTTAAATCCCGATATGAAAGTGGAGGAAGGCGGGCTGGCTAAGATGGTTGAATGGATGCGGAAGAATCCTGAAGCCGGAATTGCCAGCTGTAAATTGGTTAAAAAGGACGGGAGTTTTAACGATAACGCCAAACCCAGGCGTTTTCCAACTATTTGGAATCAGCTGGCAATAGCCTTTAAAATTCCTCATTTTTTTCCAGCTGTTTTGGATAACTATTTATATAAAAATTTTGACCCGGACAAAGAACAGGAAGTTGATTCCGTGCGCGGTTCTTTTTTGCTAATACGAAAAGAAGTTTATCAAAAATTGGGCTGGGCGTTTGATCCGCGTTATTTTGTCTGGTTTGAGGATGTTGATACCTGCAGGGAAGTGAAGAAAATAGGATTTAAGGTTATGTACGTGCCGGTTATGACTTGTGTGGATTTGGTCGGGCAGAGTTTTAAGCGCCGTGGTTTTTTTTGGAAACAGAAACTTTTTTTTTCCAGCATGTTTAAATATTTTTGGAAGTGGGGAATATGAAACTTTCTATTCAATTAGTTACCTGGAACGGGGCAAAATATATGCCCTTTCTTTTTGAATCTCTGAAGAGTCAAACCTTTAAGGATTGGGATTTTTTTATTTTGGATAACGCTTCGCAGGACAATACCGCGGAAATAATAAAAAAAGAGTTGAGCAATTTTGGTGTTCAATCGGAACTAATAGAAAATAAAGAAAATTTGGGATTTGCGGGTGGGCATAATTTTTTGTTTAAAATAATAAATTCTGAATATGTTTTGTTTCTGAACCAGGACATGTATCTAATGCCGGATTGTCTGGAAAAAATGGTTAACTTTATGGACAGCCATTCCGACGCAGGAGCCCTGAGCCCGAGATTGATGAAATGGAATTTTGTCGATCTTGAGAATTATAGCCTGCCGAGGACATTTTCCAACCAGGTGGATTCTCTCGGCCTAAAAGTTTTTTGGAACAGAAGAGTGGTTGAACAATTTGCGCAGGAAGACTGGGACAATATCCGTAATAAATTCGGAAATTCCATTCAGGTGTTTGGAGTATCGGGGGGGTTGCCGATGTACCGCAAAACGGCCGTTTCGGAGATTGTTTATCCGGATGGCGGGGTTTTGGATGAAGATTATCATTCATACAAAGAAGATGTTGATATCGCATATCGTCTGGCAGCAAGAGGTTATAAGTCTTATGTTATTATAGACGCCGTGGCTTATCATGACCGCTCAGCGGCGGGACCGAAAAATTTGAACGACAGGTCGGCTGCCGGTAACAAAAAAAATCAGTCAGAATGGGTTAAATACCATAGCTATAAAAATCATATAATGACGCTGTATAAGAACGAATACTGGCAGAACTTTATCATTGATTTTTTCAGTATAATATGGTATGAATTAAGAAAGTTTGTCTATTTTCTGCTGTTTGACAGGCGTGTTTTATCCGGTTTAAAAGATGTTTGGAAAAACAGGGGAAACCTGGCGGTAAAAAGGAGATTCGTTAAAGGTTTAAGAAAAATCGGCTGGAAAGAGATGAGAAAAAATTGGAGCCTATGAAAGATATAAATATAGTTTTTGTAAATTATCAGATGAAGGATGAGATTATTTCCGCGGTTGATTCATTGCTGAAAGATATCGCCGGCTGTCCGTATCAGGTTCAGATAACGGTGGTTGACAATTCCCAAAATGCTGAAGGCATAAAGCAGGAGCTTGAGACAAAATTTCCCCAGGTTAAATATGCGGATGCCGGCGTAAATGTCGGATTTGGAAAGGGGAATACGATTGGTTTTAAAGATACCCCAGCCAGATATTATTTTGCGCTGAATCCGGATATTCAAATTCCGGAAAATTCAAAAACAATTGAGAAGTTGCTAAAATTCATGGATGATCATCCTAAAATCGGATGTATCGCCCCGAAGCTGATGAATTTGGATTTTACTCTGCAATATAATTGTTACCGATTTGACCTGAATTCAATTTTAATCAAACCGCTCAAACAAATTAATTTTGACAGAAAATACAACTGGGTTAAAAAATATTCCGACCGGCTGATCATGAAAGATTTTGATCACAATGAAACCATGCCGGTGGATTGGGTACTGGGGGCGGCGATGATGGTGCGCAAGGAAGTGGCAGATGAAATCGGCTGGTTTGACGAAAGATATTTTATGTATATGGAAGATTGCGATTGGTGCCACACGATGTGGGAGCACGGCTGGCCGGTATATTATGTTCATGACATTATCATAATGCATAAGCACGCCAGAGGATCGGCAAAAGTCCCGGGGATATTCAAAGCATTATTTAAAAACAAGCTGGCGCGGGCCCATCTTGTCAGCTGGTGGAAATATCTTTGGAAGTGGAGGGGTAATCATAAATATTATGCCGCCTAAAGTTGCGATAATTTATCTTTCATTTCATTGTGAGCCATATATAGACGACGTTGTTTCGGCTTTGAAAAAAATTACTTATCCCAAAGACAGGCTGGCTTTTATAATTGTTGACAATCCGCATCCGGATTACGGTTCTTCGGTGAGGTATCTGCAGGAAAATATTCTGCCGATGTCCGGAAAAGATTTGCCCCAGACGGTGATTTTGCCGCAGGAAAAAAATCTGGGTTTCGCGGCCGGAAATAACGCCGGCGTAAAATGGGCGCTGGAGAACGGTTTTGATTATGTTTATTTTCACAACAACGACGGGTTCCTGACTTCGGGAGCGATTGAGCCGCTGGTTAAAATCATGGAAGGAAACAGGGAAGTCGGCGTAGTGCAGTCTTTAATGCTGATGTACCCGGAAACGGAACTTGTAAATAGCGCCGGAAATTCCTACAATTATTTGGGCGTGGCGTTTTGCGGAAATTTCAGATTCAAGAGAGGCGCGCTTAATTTAAAAGCCGGCGAGGAAATAGGTTATGCCAGCGGCGCGGCCATGCTGGCGAGATGCGAACTTTTGAAACATTACGGAAATTGGGATGAGGATTTTTTTCTGTATCATGAAGATTTGGAATATTCTTTGCGCCTGCGATCGGTCGGTTATAAAATAGTCCTGGCGCCCGATTCGATTTTTTACCATAAATATAATTTCAGCAGAAACAAAGACAAGTTTTATTATATCGAACGCAACCGCTGGGGTTTGATGCTGATGTATTACAAATGGCAAACCCTTTTATTATTGTTTCCGATCGGTCTCGCCCTTGAGATAGGCATGATGATTTTTGCTTACAGAGACGGCTGGATAAAAGAAAAAATTTCGGCCTATAAATATTGGTTCAATATCAAAAATTATAAATTTTGGCTGGCAAAGCGCCGGCATATTCAGGGCGTGCGCATGACAACGGACAAATTTTTGCTTTCACGCGCCGTCGCCACTGTGAATTTTAATGAGAAAAGCATAGATAATCCGATATTGAAGTTTGTCGGCAACCCTCTGATGGCCGCATATTGGTGGGTTGCAAAAATCATAATTGTCTGGTAAAATGCGATATTCATTAATATGACGGGACATAAAATAAAAAAAGCCATACTCACGGGCGGGGGAAGGGCGACCAGGCTGAGGCCGGTCACTTCCACCATTAATAAGCATCTGATTCCGCTGGCGAATAAGCCGATGATTTTTCATGCTATTGAAAAAGCGGTTGAAGCCGGTATAGAAGAGATTTTTATAAACACCAATCCGGGCGACACCGATTTGGAAAAAGCCATCGGCGACGGCGGACATTGGGGAATAAAAATCAAATTTTTTGAACAGGAAGGCGGCCCGCAGGGCATTGCCAACGTGGTTAAACAGGCGGAAAAATTTATCGGCGAAGATCCGTTTATGTTTTATCTTTCCGATAATATAGTTTTGGGGAGCCTGAAAGAATTTATAGAGGAATTTTCCAACGGCGAATATGACAGCATGCTGGCGTTGTCAAAAGTTCCGGATCCGGAAAGATTCGGAGTGCCGATTTTTGACGATAACGGCAAATTGATTGACGTGATTGAAAAACCGCAAAGCCCGCCCAATAGTTTTGCCGTGACTGGAATTTATTTGTACGGGCCGAAATTATTTTTTAAGGCTTACGAAAATATTAAAAAAAGTGCGCGCGGAGAATATGAAATTTCCGATATCCATTCATATTTGCTGAAAAATAATCACAGGGTGGGGCATAAAGAAATAACCGGCTGGTGGAAGGATACCGGCAAGCCGGATGATTTGATCATTGCCAACCAGTTGCTTTTGGAAGAAGTGCCGGCGGAAAATTTTAAAATTGAAGGCATTGTGGAAGAGGGTGCGGTAATAAGCGGCAAGGTTCGCATTGGAGTGGGGACAACAGCTAATAAAAATGTAAAAATTTGCGGACCGGTTATAATCGGAGAAAATTGTACGCTGGAGGATTGCGTTATAAATCCGAATACGACAATCGGAACAGGAAGTGTTATTAAAAAAGCGAAGATTGGGAATTCCATTCTTTTAAACGGATGTTTGATTGATTGCGGGGTAAAAATTGATAATAGTATTTTGGGTTCGGGAGTGGTTTTGACAAATGCTTCAAACGGATTGCAGAGGATGATTTTGGGGGACAATACCTTGATACAGATTTGATCTTAACTCGGCCAGAGATTGGTGAAATGTTTTTTCGCCAAGCTCGGCGGATATCATATTTTTTAATAAGGTGCCTCGTAGAGTGCGAAAAAACATTTCACCAATCTCTTGTATGTCAAATAAAAAAATTCACGAATCTCCGGTGGGGGAATATAGGATGGACGTTATTTCGTTGCCCGACGAAATCGACTCGGACAAATATCTTCCGGTTGAAATTACATATATTTTTAAAAAATATCCGGAATACAAAGATAAGGTAAAAGCGATTTTATCAAAAGGCAAAGCGATCGGGGTACGAACTGTGTTGCGCACGCCAGAGGATATTTTGAAAGCGGTTCACACTATCAGCGTCTATAGCCAGGAAAATTTTATTGTGACGTGGCTCCCGAAATTACTAAAAGATAAACATTTTCCAAAATTTATTGAGAAGGATTACGCCAATGCCAAAATGCATGGCGAGGATTTGGATACGGCGGTGGAAACGATTCTTAAGGACAGGCTGGTATTCAAGCGCCTGGTTTTAATGGACGAAAAAAAAATCGGGGTTTCTGCGGAGGAAGAGCAGTTTATGTCCGAGCTGTCCGAGATTATTTTCCCGCTGGCGATTGATTACGGCGTTTTTAGGGTGATTGCCGATAATGCCAGAGAGAGAACCAAAGTTGCACAGGAAATTATCAAAATATTGTTAATTATCGGTCCGATCGCGCATGTTTTAGAGATGTGGGTAAAAGGCTTCGGAAAACTGTTTGCCGCCTCGGCCGATGACTTGCTAGGTGAAGCGGCCGAGCTGTCGGCTTTGCTCGGATCCGGTTTCAAATGGAAAGAGCTAGTAAAAAGATCCGTTATTTTAATCCCGGTTTTTGCTCTAGCCGCCTGGGGCGCGTTTTCGGTTGAAGGGTTGATTGTGGGCGGACATTTGGTGTGGGGCGGAGTCGTGTTCGGTTTGTCGGCGGTGGCGTTGTCTTTGACAACGGCCGTTCAGTCGATTTTCATGTACAGACGGAATTTAATAAAATTAATTCATGACCAAAAATTTGTCGCCGTAAAGGGGAGCATTACCAAAATGGCATTTATCCAGGATTTTACAAATCCGGCCCGACTGGGGTTGTTGATCGGTATTTCGTGCGCTCCGGTTATGGGTATAATCGGAACTTTCCTCGGTCTGATGCACAACGGCTGGGTGTTGGCGCTGATAGGTTCAACGGAATCGATTGTGGCGGGACTCACGGTTATTTTTGCCGACCAGATTAGTGATTGGCGGTTTCATCGTAAACTTAAACGGGCGGTGACAGCGTGAGAGATCCTGAAACAAGTTCAGGATGACAGAGTGATCCATAATGACAGAAAAAAATACCCCCGGTTTTTCCGGGGGTATTTTATTTTATTTTTTCAGTTCGTGTTTTCTTCTTCGTCTGTGTTTTATTATATAATACATCCTCATGAATCCGTAAAAAGAAATAAGCGCCGAGATTATGAAGAGAATGACAAGCGACAATGTTAGAAAAAGATAAGGATCAATTAATAGGGACCCAAGTTTAAAAAATATTACCGGCAATCTGCCGACAGCTGTGGACAGGGAAATTTCTTCAGCAGGGGAGGTTGTCTGCGTCGATCCGGGAAAAGTCGTGGTCGCGCCAGAAATTCCGTTTTCTCCTGTTGAGGCCGGAGCGGTCGTCGTTTCGGTTGCTTCTTCAGTTGTTTCTTCGGTTGAAGTTACGGCCTGTACGGGCGGTGTTACCGGAGGCGTTGGCTTTTTTATCGGGGGAGTTTGTGCAGGCAGAATGGTGAATGAAGCGTTACTGTATGAATCAAGAATATCCGTACCGTTGCCGTCGTTTGCCAGAACCTGGGCGGAAGAAAACTGCACATTGGCTTTTCCCTCCGTTTTTGCGAGGAAATTTATGATCACGAGTTTTCCGTTTGAACCGGTATAGCCTGGATTTAGGACTACGCCGGTAAAATCAGTCGATCC
>Ga0182027_10000981_pt1 | contig 48108 bp, 34 predicted proteins | sample 712E1DmetaG_FD_121300 | JGI IMG/M metagenome (GOLD analysis project Ga0182027, IMG submission 121300) | Permafrost microbial communities from Stordalen Mire, Sweden - 712E1D metaG (Illumina Assembly) | ecosystem: Environmental > Terrestrial > Soil > Wetlands > Permafrost | place: Sweden...
AGTACATAGCCTTCCATGAGGGCGGCTTCCTTCAAGTCGCTGTATCCGAAGCGCCCCGCCCAAGAGCACGCACCTGCGCACTGTTGCGTCGCGGGGCGCTCCAGATACAGCACTAAGACATGTGGGAGTTTAATCCTTCCAAGAACCAATGGGCCTGGATGGGCGGGAGCAATTTTCTCAATCCCGACATTGGGAGCGAGTGGGGCATATACGGCCAGCAGGGTATACCTGCACCGGGAAACATCCCGGCCAGCCGAGAAGCCGCCGCTACCTGGACCGACAGCAGCGGTAACTTCTGGCTCTTTGGAGGCAGCGAACCCGACGGCTCAGGTGGGGCTAACGCGCTGAACGACCTTTGGAAGTTCAATCCCTCCACGAAGCAATGGGCCTGGATGAGTGGACTCAGCACGACCATGATTACTTGCACGGACTACGCGGCTTGGACCGGCTTGTTCGGCGGGTCCTTCTGCGGTCAGTTAAGCGTGAACGGCACGTTGGGCGTGCCTGCCCCTGGAAATATGCCCGGAGGCCGTGCACCGGCGGCGCAATGGATCGATAGCAACGGCAATCTGTGGCTCTTCGGAGGCATGGGGCTGGACCACGCAGGCGAGTTGATCGGAGGCCTTGGCGTAGTGGATACCGTTGGAAGCTTCATCGGACCCATCAACGACCTGTGGTACTACAACCCATCCACTAACCTGTGGACGTGGATGGGAGGAAACACCTCGACGAGCGGCTGCATCTTCGACGGCCTGGAAGGCGTGCATTGCGGTGGTCAGCCGGGAAACTACGGAACGCTGCAAACGCCAGCCGGCGGAAACTTGCCCGGAACCCGCTCCAGCGCGGTGAGCTGGACCGATAAGAGCGGCAATTTATGGCTGTTTTCCGGCTGGGGGCAGGGCAACAGTTTCTTCAGCAATGTTGAAACCTACCCTATGAATGACGTGTGGGAGTATCAGCCGTCCACGGCCACATTGCCGGCAACGCCGACGCCGGTTTTCGGTACTACAGCTGGAACATACGACAGCGGCGGCCCGGTGACGATCTTCGATGCGATGCCAAACGCCAGCATCTACTACACGACGGACGGAACCACACCGTCGACAGCCTCGACGTTATACAGTGGACCGGTCACGATCTCGTCATCTGAGACGATCGAAGCGATCGCAACGGCGCCCGGATATAGCAACAGCGGCGCTGCATCCGCTACCTACGTCATTACGCCGCCAGCGGCGACTCCGGTGTTCTCTGTTCCCGCCGGCACCTATTCCACGCCGCAGACCGTTACGATCACGGACGCGACGCCGGGCGCAACGATCGAGTATTCCACCAACGGTGGAACCACGATGGTTCAATACACAGCACCCATCGTCGTCTCCTCCTCGGAAACGCTGGAAGCAATTGCAACGGCCACGGGTTATTCCAACAGCGCTGTGGCATCCGCTGCCTACGTCATTGCGCCGCCGGCGGCTACTCCGGTCTTCTCTGTTCCCGCTGGCAACTACACCACGCCGCAGACTGTAACGATTACTGACGCAACACCGGGCGCAACGATCGAGTATTCCACCAACGGTGGAACCACGATGGTTCAATACACAGCACCCATCCTTGTCTCCTCTTCGGAAACGCTGGAAGCGATTGCAACGGCCCCGGGTTATTCCAACAGCGCTGTGGCATCCGCTAAGTACGTTATTACGCCACCAGCGGCCACTCCGGTGTTTTCTGTTCCCGCTGGCACCTATGCCGCGCCGCAGACAGCAGCGATCACAGACGCAACACCCGGCGCAACGATCGAGTATTCCACCAACGGTGGAACGACGATGGTTCAATACACAGCACCCATCCTTGTCTCCTCTTCGGAAACGCTGGAAGCGATTGCAACGGCCCCGGGTTATTCCAACAGCGCTGTGGCATCCGCTAAGTACGTTATTACGCCACCTGCGGCCACTCCGGTGTTTTCTGTTCCCGCTGGCACCTATGCCGCGCCGCAGACAGTAACGATTACTGACGCAACACCCGGCGCAACGATTGAGTATTCTGCCAACGGTGGAACGACGATGGTTCAATACACAGCACCCATCGTCGTCTCCTCTTCGGAAACGCTGGAAGCGATTGCAACAGCCTCGGGTTATTCCAACAGCGCTACGGCTACCGCCGCTTACACGATCAACAATGCCGTGCCTGTCATCAGTGGTTTATCGCCCGCGTTCACCAGCGCGGGTGGCTCGGGATTCACACTCACGGTCACCGGATCTGGATTCACTGCCGGTTCTATGGTCTACTGGGGCACATCTCCTCTCACGACAACCTACGGGAGCGCAACCCAACTCACGGCGCAGGTCCCTGCAGCTGACATTGCCACCGGGGGAAACACAGCCGGAATTACCGTGCAAACGCCGTCTCCCGGCGGAGGTACTTCCAATTCATTTCAGTTTGAAGTGGATTCCGTGTCTGGAACGACAACCGGGCCGACATTTACCTCAACGACAGCAACCGTATCGGCCGGTTCCTCGGCCAGCTTTCCGGTCACTCTCCCTTCCAGCGTGGAGAGCGTCTCGGTAACCTGCCTGAATCTTCCTGCAGGTGCGGCGTGCAGCTATTCAGCGACGACCAACACGTTGATGATCACAACCTCCTCGACAACGCCCAAAGGAACTTATCAGATCACAGCCGTTTTTACAGAGACTGTCTCCGGCGCGGCATCAGCTTGGATTTTGCTGCCTGTTCTTCTGCTTCCCCTTATGTTCCTGAGGAGGAAACTGGCGATACGAGGTGTTTGGATTCGAGCTGGCCTTGTGCTGGTTCTGCTGGCTGCGGCGGCATACACGCTCGGCTGTGGCGGGGGAGGGGGAGGGACCACGATCACACCGCCTCCTCAGACTCACTAGGTGGTGAGTTCGGGTTCTGTCAGCATCACGATTCAATAGGAATGCCTCAAGAAGTCGAACATAGAAACGGAATGGTCGACTCGTCATTCCGTTTCTGCATTGGTGGTTTAGGGAGAATGAGCAGCCCCCTTCAATTAGTCCGCGTGGGTGAGAGTGCTCGGGTTTGAGTTTGGAACCATTTCAACGGTGAGGGAAGTGCGAGGTGGGCCTAAGTCTTTATCCCACATATAGAAGGCCATTCGGCGTTCTCTTCGCGAAGGCGAACAATGAGGAATGGTGCGCCCGGACCCGCCGCGGCGGGGAACTCCCGACCTAACTTCTGTGTGATGGAAATGGTGCGCCCGGAGAGATTCGAACTCCCGACCTAACGCTCCGGAGGCGTTCGCTCTATCCAGCTGAGCTACGGGCGCGCTTCCCTAGGATACCGCAACTCGAACCGTCTTGGGACCGCGCTGGCGGCCCACTGCGTTCGTTTGACATGAGCTGTCCCTCAGGGGCTGTAGCCCACGATCTTTTTGAGGCTGTTGCGGCACGGGACCAGAGGGCGCCCCGCCGTGCCCTTTCCAAAACAAGCGCAAATCGGGGCGCTTCCTGCCACGCCTTTCGTTGACTCGGGCCAGCTTTTTCAGTATTCTAGAGGTCTTGCGCGGTGTCGCGCCTGAGGTCTCGGTGTGCTCACCCGGACCGATCTGGTGGAGGCCCTAGCCTTGTTGAGGCGGGCTCTGCTGGAGCAGGCTACCGGCTGCAGGACTTGAGAATTTGGTCCAGCCCAGCCAGGGCCCCCAAGTGGGGCGAACCCCCGCAGCTCCTCACCCGAACAGATTTGTTTGGCAGTGGGTAGATTTCAGGCCCGTGCGCGTATGGCACGGGCAAATGCGCTTTGCGCGGGCGGTGTTTCGACGAATTTGCCTGAAGCGCAGGGCAGATTTTTCGGCTGGCGCCGGGTAGTTTTTTGAGGGTAGCAGTTTTTTTGAGGCGCGAAGCAGTTTTCTTGAGGGTGGAAGAGAGATGTCGACCTTTGTTCCGAGCGGCAAGGATATCAGCCGCAAATGGTATGTGGTGGACGCGAGCGGACAGACGCTGGGGCGCCTCGCGACCAGGGCCGCGATGGTGCTGAGCGGCAAGACGAATCCGCAGTATGTGCCGTACATCGACATGGGCGACCACGTGATCGTGATCAACGCGGAGAAGGTGCGCCTGACCGGGTTGAAGGATCAGAAGAAGCTTTACCGGCGCTACACGGGCTTTCCCGGCGGGCTGCGCGAGGAGTCGTTCACGCGGCTGCTCAAACGCAAGCCGGAAAAGATTCTGGAAGAGGCGATCAAAGGCATGTTGCCCAAGACCAAGCTGGGGCGCGCCATGGGATCGAAGTTGAAGGTGTATCGCGGCGACAAGCATCCGCACACGGCGCAGAAGCCGGTGGAGTTGTAAAGCAGCTTTTAGCTGCTAGCTTCTAGCTCCTGGCTTTTCTTGCTGGAGCGAAGAGGCGAGGGGAAGAACAGGGACGCCCGACGGGGCTTGGACAAGCTAGCAGCTAGAGGCTAGAAGCTAGGAGCTAACAAGGAATGGCAGAGGATCTGGTTCAGTATTACGGGACGGGGCGGCGCAAGTCGGCGATCGCGCGCGTGTTTCTGCGTCCCGGCACGGGCGAGTGGAAGGTGAACGGCAAAAAGTTCGAGGAGCACTTCGTGACCGAGCAGCAGCGCGTGGCAGCCAAGCGCACGCTGGTGGTGGCGGAGCTGGCGGCGAGCTTCGATATCGTGACCACGGTGAGCGGCGGCGGCGTTTCCGCGCAGGCCGACGCGGTGAAGATGGGCGTGGCCCGTGCCTTGATCGAGTTCAACCCGGAGTTGCGCAAGACGCTCAAGGCGGAAGGCCTTTTGACCCGCGATGCGCGCGTGAAGGAGCGCAAGAAGTACGGCCAGAAGGGCGCCCGCAAGCGGTTCCAGTTCAGCAAACGCTAACGCGTTTGCGAGCTTCTAGCTTCTAGCTTTTTCGTGTTTGCTGAGGCAGCATCGGGACTCTCGAAGAGGCGGGTTCCGGCACGGACAAGCTAGCGGCTAGAAGCTAGCGGCTAGAAGCTGGTTTTACAAATCTCCCCGCAAGGGGATAAATCCGGGCCACCTGAAGTGCTTGCCCGGATGCAGTCCACGAAGGAGGACCATTGGCCACCATCACCATGAAGGAACTGCTCGAAGCGGGTGTTCACTTCGGGCATCAGACCAAGCGCTGGAATCCCAAGATGAAGGAATACATCTTCGGCGAGCGCAACGGAATCTACATCATCGACCTGCAGAAGACGCTCAAGCTGTTCAAGGAAGCGTCGAAATTCGTGATCGACCTGTGCACGCAGGGCAAAACGATCCTTTTCGTCGGCACCAAACGCCAGGCCCAGGATGCCGTTGCCGAAGAGGCCACACGAGCGGGCATGCCCTATATCAACCAGCGCTGGCTGGGCGGTTTGCTTACCAATTGGGTGACCGTGCAGAAGTCAGTGAAGCGCCTTCAGGAACTGGATGAGATGGCCGTGGACGGCCGCTACGACCTGCTGACCAAGAAAGAAGTGATCAAGCTGGAGCGCGAGCGCAAGCACCTGCAAGCAAATCTGGCCGGCATCAAGAGCATGAAACGGCTGCCCGACGCGCTCTTCGTGGTGGACTCGAACAACGAGACGATCGCGGTGAAGGAAGCGCGCAAGCTGGGCATTCCGGTGGTTGCGGTGGTGGACACCAATTGCGATCCCACCATGGTGGATTACGTGATTCCGGGCAACGACGATGCGCTGCGCGCCATTCGCCTGTTCACCTCGAAGATTGCCGACTCGGCCGCCGAGGGCGTGAACCTGCTGGACGACAAGGCCCTTCAGGAACAGACCACCGAAGAGGCCGCGGCCGAGCCCGCCGAGGAGCCATCGATCGAGGCATCCGCACCCGAAGAGCTGGATATGGATTCGGTCTATGGAAGCGGCATCCGCAAGGCTCCCGCGGCAGTGGCCACGCTGGACGAGGTGGATGTGGCCGAAGGCGGCGTGTAGTCTTCTTTGCGCGGAACCATGCGCATGTCAAGAACGGCGTGGCCGCTTGGTTGAAGGGCCACGCTTTTCTTATGCCGGAAATTCTCCGGCGCGCAACACGATTGTGAATTCCTAACTGTTATGGATGAAGATGGCCCCCAAGGCCAGGGAAAAGAGAGATGACCACAGTGAGCGAAAAGATTGATGCCAAGCAGGTGAAAGAGCTCCGCGAGAAATCGGGCGCGCCCATGGGCGATTGCCTGAAAGCCCTGCAGGAGACCAAGGGAAACATCGAGGAAGCGTTCGTGGTTTTGCGCAAGCGGGGCATGGCCTCGGCGCAAAAGAAAGCCTCGCGCGTGACCAACGAAGGCGCGGTGGGCACTTATATTCACGCCGGCGGAAAAATCGGCGTACTGATCGAGCTGAACTGCGAGAGCGACTTCGTGGCCCGGACCGCGGACTTCCAGGAGCTGCTCAAGGACATCGCCATGCACATCGCCGCCAGCGATCCGCGCTACGTGAAGCGCGAGGACGTGACCGCGGAAGACCTGGAGCGAGAAAAGGAGATCTTTCGCGCGCAGGCCGCAGGCACCGGCAAGCCGGAGAAGATCATTCCGCAGATCGTGGAAGGCAAGATGGCCAAGTTCTACGAGGAAGTTTGCCTGCTGGAGCAGCCCTTCATCAAGGATCAGGCCATCAACGTGAAGGAGCTGATCGCGCAGAAGGTGGCCAAGCTGGGCGAGAACATCACTGTGCGCCGCTTTGCGCGCTTCAAGGTGGGCGCGGCCGACTGGACGGTGGGGCAGACCAAGCCGGTGGAAGCCGCAGCGGAGTAACTTCCGCTTTTTGAAACTCAAAGGGGCAGCCCATTGCGGACTGCCCCTTTTGTTTTGTGACTGGATTGCCGCCTTACGGCAGGTAGTAGCGGAACGATGTGAACACCATGTTGTCTGTGCCGTGAGCGCCACCGCCGGGGTTAAGATTCGAAGTACCACTGAACCCGTTGCCGGACCAGATATCGCGGCGGATGTTTTCGTACGTGATGCCCTGGCGCAGACGGCCCTTGGGACCGCTGTAGATGTTGAACCAGTAGCCGCCAACGAACTCCTGCACGTCCTTGGTGTTGCCGCCGCAGTTTGCGGGGGCGGTCTGATTAGCCGCTCCGGCTCCCGCTGATCCGGAAGCCTGGGTCTCCGTCGAGCAGCCGTACATAGCCGCCGTGGTCGTGCCGTAGCCCACCTGGGTGGTGCCGTTCAGCACGTAGTCGCGATAGACGTAGTCGCCACCGTAGTTGAAGTACATGTTGAACTTGGGTGTGGGATTCAGCTCCACCGTGGCCAGCGAAGAGAAGGCCTTGAGAGGTTCCAGTATGCCGTTAGGACGAACCGTTACGTCAGCAATGGTCGAGTTGCCGTAACGGCCCACGCCAATTCCATACAGGCCCTTCAGGCCAATAGTGACCTTCTTGTTGGCAAACGGGCCGCGGAAGCCGCCGCCGATGCCGCCGGCCGGTTCCCTATCGTTATACGGCGCGCCAGACGTGGGGTAAATGCGATCGCGGAAGAAGCGGCCGATGCCGAACGCTTCCCAGTGTCCCCAACCCGGCTCGATGGCGATCTTTGCCACCAGGTCCGGCGCCATGTTGAACGAGTAACTGGCGGTCGCGTTGTAGAGGCCGCCGCCGGTTCCGAGAGAACCGAACACGTAGTTCGAGGGCAGGCCCTGGCCGGCTGCGTTGAGAAGTTCAGGGTTCTCAGCCGACATGCCGACAAAGGCCTTGCTGCCGATGTTCTTGCTGACGCGGAAGCTCTCCTGGCGGGCCCAAACGAAGCCCGCATCGTACTGCGCGTCGATGGTGGCCGGCAGAATCTGGGTTCCGCGGGTCAGGCCTGCGGTGGTTTCCGTAACCAGCGACCATCCGGTGCCGCCGGAGAAATCCCAGCCATTCGCGGTTTTGGCGTCGGCCCACAGTTCGCGCTGACGCATGGTGTAGCTGTTGGACTGGTTACTGTTGGAAGTGGTGCCGGAGCTGAGCCAGTCAGCCTCGTAGTAGCCGGCCATAGTCATGCTGGCAATCTTGCCCGTCGCCTTCAAGGCGAGACGCGACTGACGGGCGCTGCCGAAGAACTCGCTCATCTGCGCTCCGTCGGCGTTCTGCAGCGGGACGCTGCTGGCGCCGGTGTTGATATCGTCGCCGGTGGCGCCCTGACGCCACACGGTTGCAGCCTCCAGGAAGCTGCCCGTGAACGAAAGAGTCGATCCCTTGAAATTGATGGCATCGGGATTGGCGATTGCTTTCTTCAGGTTCGTGGTCTCGTCGGATACCGTGGTGGCAAGCGAAACCGCGTTGATCTTCAGATCGCTGACCGTGCCTTGCAGGGTGGATACGGCCGAGGCATTGTCAGTGACGGCCTGCTGCTGGGCGGTGGCGTCGGCTTCAGCCTTGGCTGCTGCCGCCTGCGCCTCGGTCGCCGTCTGCTGCGCCTGCTTCAACTGCTCATCCTTGGTGGCAAGATCGGCCTTCAGGCCGTCGATCTCGCCCTGGAATTGCTGCTTCATATCATCGATCTGCTGTTGCACCGTGGGGCCAGCCGGAGCAGCGGGCTTTTTGGCCGCGGCGTGCTTCTTCGCCGGCGGGTTTGCGCCGCTGGTTTGTGCGTAGGAAACAACGAGACTGGCTGCCAAAATGGCCGCGGCAGCCGCATTCAATGTGAGATTCATTTGGGCCTCTCTTTTCCCCTTGGATTGAAGTTGCAATCGTGGCAGCGCCCGCGTGCGCAACGATGCAGTTCACTCCTGCACCCCGGGCGCTTAAATGAATAGGAAATCTGCGGTGTACCCTTCGGCACGCAAAAGATGAACTTGAAAGCGGGAGCCCTTCGCGCCGACTGATTTGTTTTGGCCGCTTCCGCATCTCAGACTCGCAGAGCAAGATTAAGATTTGACGAATTCACATATTTTTCACAAAGGCGGGAGGGAGGCGGGTTCGATGCCGAATCCCACACTTTGGCTGCGCAGAGGCCGGCTATGAGCGCCCCGACGAAAGCTGAAATGGGGTACGAGCGGGTGGGTGAAGGATGAGCACAAATGGGGTCGATGGTCGGCGGCTGATTAGAAATGGCAGGCAGCACGCCGAGGCCGAGCCGAAGCGCTAGTTCTTCGCGCTGCCGGCGCTGAGCAAATTGGCCAGCAGACGGTAAGCTCCCGGCACTAACTCAGGAAACTGCCGGTACAACGCATAAGCAACATATATATAGATCCCCTTGCCGCGATGCGCGACGAGCAGCCCGCCCCGTTGCGGATCCTGTCCCGGATCGGCGGTCTCGGTAAGCGCCGTGTAGTCGGGATCCCAGTGATCGAGAAAACCGTGGCCGCGCTCTTCGAACCATCCATCAAAATCGGCGGAGGTAATTTGGTTGGGCCAGGCGAGCAGCGGGTTCGTGGGATCGAGCAGCTTCACTGGCGCTTGCTCATCCACCACGCGCTCCGGAAAGCGGCCCATCGCGAGGGGCAGCGGAGCCGGAAACGCGCCGCTCTGGTACTGCACCAACAGCGTTCCGCCGCGCTCGACAAATTGCTCGAGGCGCGGCTCGGCTGCGGCAAGCCCCGGGCGCACTGAGTAAGCGCGAATGCCAACAACGAGCACGTTCCACTGCGACAGGTCACCGGTGGCGAGCTCGTCGTCGGTGACGAGATGCGGCGCGATGCCCAGCGCCTCGACGGTTTCGGGAACCGTGTCTCCTGTTCCCATCACGTAGCCTACGCGAAGACCCGGCGCGACCTTCACATCCACCTTGCGCGTGCGCAGCTCCGCTGGCTGGTACTGGTTGTAGGGCCGCAGTCCCGGATAACCGATACTCACCCAGCCGATCGAGTAGGCGCCTTGACCCACATGCGCCACGGCCTCGATCGAATAGGCGCGCGACTTCACGTCTCCGGCCGGCAAAACCGAAAACACCAGCGGCTCCGTGTCGCCTGCGCCCTTCAAATGAAACTCGCGCTGCGCAGGATCGGCGTGCCAACCTTCGGGCAGCTTAAGGTCGACCGTTCCGTCAGCGGCGTGCTCGGCATGAACCGTCACGCGCACGGGCAACGGCGAGCCATCGAGAGGAAGAATGCGAGCTTCGGGTTCGACGTGTACGCCGATCGCCGGCGTCACCACCAGCGGCTCATACACGCCGCCCACCCCGGTGACGCGCGCCAGCGTCTGCACCACCTGCCCCATCCGGATGGGAACGCCGTCAAATGTAAACTCCGCCCACGCGGCGAGCGGATACGGCGCGAACGAACGCTCACGCCACGCCTCGTTCGTAATGTCGTAGTACGGCTGCTCCGTGGTGGTCCGCGTGAAGTAAGGCGCTGTAGGCTGAGCGTCGCCGGGCACGCGCACGTGGAAGATTCGGTCGCTTACTGGCGCGCCGACCACCGCGTCGGTTGCTCCGGCCGTATCCTCGATCTTCCAAGGCGAGCCGTCTTTGCTCTCGAGCCACACGCGGCTCAGTCGCGCATCTCCGAGAGCGTCCGCCAAATGCACGCGCACGCCAAACTCCTCGCCAGGCCAGACGCTGCGCGGCATCTCGTCCGCCGAAGCGCCGCGGCCTGCGAAGCCTTGTCCGCTGCCGTTCCCCGATGTGAACGCAATCAGGTCCAGCCCCAGCAAATCCTTGAGCGCCGTCTGGAATTCGGCGATCTTTGCGCCCAGCTCCAGCTCCAGTCCCGCCTTGGCCTCCGCGTCCAGCTCGCTCGCCTTTACGCGTGCGTAGAGGTCGAGTGTCTCGCGATAAATGGGCGCCAGCTTGTGCGCGGCGTCCACGCCAGTTTGGTTTTTGCAGTCGCTCGCAAACACGGTCAGATCCGATCCGATTTTGCGCAGACCATCGGTGAGCCATTCAGGAGGCGCGTCTCCGGCCAGTTGCGCCAAGCCCGCAATGCTGGTGTCGATATGGACCTTTGGATTCTGGAAGAGGCTCGCATCGTTCTTGTCCGCACCCACAGCGGCCGCTGGAGCGACTGCCCACAAGTGATAGCTCGACGAGTCCGGCCCGCTAAGCGCCGGGTTCGCACCGCCGTTTTGCGACTTCTGCTCGCCCCACCCTTCGCGCGCAATCTGCACGTAGGTGCGTCCCAGGGCAGCGTCCCACGTGCCCACCGGAATCGTCACATCCGCCGGCAACGCACCCTCGATCCACTCGCCGGTCACGTAGTTGTGAAACTTTGCCGGCGCCGACTTCCCGGTCGCGTAGTCAAACATCTGTCCGTTGGTGATGGGCGCGAACGGCGCGCGCGAATAGACCGCGAGCGGCTGCCACGGCTGCAACCCGGCGCCTCCGTCTTTTACCGGCCGCAACTGCTCGGGAAAAACCTTCGGATCGCCCGCCACCTTGAACGCTTCCTGGGCGATCTCGCCCGACACCTGGTGCTGGCCGTGGCCGTCGGTCACGCCGCCCACAAAGGTGGACAAGATGAGCTGCGGGCGAACCATGCGGATGGCCAGGACTGCGTCGTAGAGCACGCGATCGTGGCCCCACTTTTGAAATGATTCTTCCTGCGTTTTGGAAAAGCCGAAGTCGGCCTCAGTGCCCCAAAGCTGCCGCACGCCGTAGTATTCGTCAGCCTTGAGCAGCTCGCTGGTGCGGATAAGTCCGAGCGCATCGTAGCTCTCGGCGCCTAGCGCGTTCTGCCCGCCCTCACCGCGGGTAAGCGTGAGCAGAGTGATCCGCACGCCCAGTCCGCGCGACAGATAGGTCATCAGCGGGCCGTCTTCGTCGTCAGGATGGGGCACGATGAAAAGTACGCTGGCCGTGGTGCCGAGCCGCTTCAGCGTCTGTTCCAGGTCCGCGGCCCCGCGGTCCTCAGGCAACGGCAGAGCGTCTGCCGAGGGCTCAGGCAACGGCACCTGCGCCAACTCGTTCTCGGGCGAGAGCTCGGTTGCCTCTTGCGCGCGCAGGGCAGCGCGGCCGGCACTCAGCAGCAGGCCCGCCAGCGCCGCTCCCAATACAAGCCGATGCAGTTTTCGGGGAAAGAAGCTCATTACGGTCAGTGTACAATCCAGCAAACGGGAAAAGCTGCCGAACATGCAACGCCGCGGTGATTCCCGCGCGAACGGGCTTCGCCCGCCGTGGCTTTACCGCCAATCGTCGCGCGCGTTTGCCAGTCCCTGATTCATCACCGCTTCGAATCCGGTGCTCTTCTTGATGAAGATCTCGCTGAAGTGCCGGTCCTGGCGCAGCAAAATCGCCTGCAGGCGCACCAGCTCGAGCAGCGCGAGAAACATGGCGATTAGCGCGCGCTCTGAGCGCGTGTGGCTCAGCAGGCGGCGCAGCGCCACCGGCTTGTCTTCCATGGTCAGGCGGCGGGCGAGGAACTGAATCATCTGGCCCACCGTCACCGCATCCTCTTCCACGTCGAGGATCGGGCGGTTGCGCGCGCGCTCCAGAATGTCGCTGAAGATGCGCACCAGGTCTGTGGTGTCGGCGGCAATCTCCGGCTCCGCGCTCTCGTCCTCGCGGAACTCGCGCGCGCCGGGGTTGGTCCACGTGGCCGCTTCCAGCATTTGCTTCTCGTGCAGCATTTGCGCGGCGTTCTTGAAGCGTTCGTGCTCCAGCAGCCGCTCCACCAGCTCGCGCCGCGGATCCTCGGCCGGCTCTTCCGGCCCCACCGGCACGCGCGGCAGCAGCATCTTGCTCTTGATGTGGATCAGCAGCGCCGCGGTGTAGATGAAGTCTCCGGCCACATCCATGTCGCTTGCCCGCAACTGGTCCACGTAAGCCAGAAACTGCGCCGTGATTCTGGCGATGGGAATGTCGTAGATGTCGATGTCCTGCTTGCGGATCAGATCGAGCAGCAGATCGAGCGGCCCGTCGTACACCTGGCTCACGATGACCGAGATGGGCGACTGGTCGGCATCCTCGCCGCGCGCTTTCAGCGCCGCCGCGACTTTCTCGGCAGTGGTTGGCGAACGTGGCGCGTCGCAGGGCGAAGCAGGTGCGGCTTCGTGACCGGAAGCTGCGTCCTCCGCCGTCGAGGGTTCCGTGTGGCCGCCGGCAGCAGCCTCTGCAGGCCGCTTCACGTTGGCCGCACGTTCGTCGGATTGGGGGGAAGCATCTGTCAATGCGCTCACTTCTTCTAATGCCTCGAGCATTCCGGCACGAATCTCGGGTTCAAGCATTCGTCACGGTCGTCAGCGTCATCTGCATCGCTGCACGCACTTCTCGCATGGTCTGCTCCGCACGAACTTCGGCGCGGCGCGAACCCTCGTTCAAAATCTCGATTGCTTGCGCCTCGGTGGTGGCGGCGCGCCGCTGCTGGATCGGCTCGAGTATTTTCACCAGCGCATCCGCGGCCCAGCCTTTACATTCGATGCATCCGATCCCCGCCGAGCGGCAGCCCTCATATACTTTTGCCATCGTCTCGGGCGTCGAGAAGACTTTGTGCAGGTCGCCCACCGGGCACTTGTCGGGATCGCCAGGGTCGGTGCGCCGGATGCGCGCGGGGTCGGTGACCATGGTCTTCAACTTCTGCCGCACCACCGGCTCGGGATCGCTCATGAGGATCGTGTTCCCATAGCTCTTCGACATCTTGCGGCCGTCGGTGCCGGGCAGCTTGGGCGAGGGAGTGAGTACTGCCTTCGGCTCGGGAAAAACGTCGGCAAAAGACCCCTCCAACGGGCCAGTGGTCCTGTTTACCTTTGGATAGTGTTGGTTGAACCGCCGAGCCACCTCGCGGGTAAGCTCCACATGGGCGGTCTGGTCGTTGCCCACAGGAACATACTGCGTCTGATAAAGCAGAATATCGGCGGCCATGAGAACGGGATATCCGAGGAATCCGTAAGTAGTAAGGTCTTTGCTGGCGAGGTTCTCCTGCATCTCCTTGTAGCTGGGTACGCGCTCCAGCCAGCCGAGCGGTGTGATCATGCCGAGCAGCAGAGGGAGTTCGTAGTGCTGCTTGACGTGGCTCTGCAAGAAGATGGTGCATTTCGCCGGATCGAGTCCGGCAGCCAGAAAGTCCAGCGCTACCTCCAGCGTGTTGGGCGCGATCTTGGAGGTGTCGGCGTAGTCGGTGGTGAGGGCGTGCAGGTCGGCGATGAAAAAGTAGCAATCGTACTGGTCCTGCAACTTGACCCAGTTGGCCAGCGCGCCCATGTAGTTGCCGAGATGCAGTTTTCCTGTGGGGCGCATTCCGCTGAGCACGCGCGGACGTTGCGATCGAATTGCGGGTTCGGGCATAAAGCGGTCGATTCCTTGCGGCGGCCCAAAAAAGACGGCGCCTTCTCTCAAGAAAGAGCGTTCAAAAAACCTCATTCCATTGTAGCGGGACGGCCGCCAGCGGGCGGCGAGGGAATCAGAGGTGCACAAGGAACGAAAAAACGAGAACCAGAGCGGGCGTGAGCAGCAGTCGCAGGACGAAGCCGCCCACAAAGATCATCAGCAGGTAGCTGATCCAGCCACCAATGCGGTCGTATTGCTGCACCGCGGTGTACGGCAGCATGTTGCGCACCACCCGGCTGCCATCGAGCGGCGGAATGGGCAGCAGGTTGAAGAAGAAGAGCGAGAGATTGATGAGGATGGCGAGGCTGAGAAGAAGCGCGACCGGCTGCGCGCCGCTCGCCTCCACAATGCCCAGTGCGGCAGCAAACGACAATCTGACGACCGCTCCGCCATTCGGCATGACCATGGCCATCACAGTAAGACCCGCCAACGCCAGCATCACCAGAATCAGATTCGAGACCGGTCCGGCCAGCGTGGTCAGGTTGTCGTCGCGCACAATTTTGCGGAAGTTGCGCGTGATCACCGGCGTGGGCTTGGCCCAGCCCACCAGCATGAAGGGAATCCTGAATCCGATGAGCGGCCCGAAGATCACCATGGCGGGAAACAGAAGGGTCCCCACCGGATCGATGTGGTACATCGGGTTGAGCGTGATGCGCCCCTGTAGCCGCGCCGTCTGGTCGCCCAGTCGCGAGGCCATCCACGCGTGAGCGCACTCGTGAAAACTGAGTGAGAAAAGCAGCAGGACGAACTCGAAAACAGCAATGACAAGCGCGGTGGACTGCAAACGGTCTCTCCAGAGTCCGATGCTACGAGCACACAGTACCTGCGTGCTGGAGCAGCAAGGCTCGAAGGTTTAGGTTAGCATGATGATCCTGCGCAAACTCGCGCCGCCCCTCAGCTCTCGATGTACTCCCAGAAGGAATCGACCAGATCGGCGCCGAGTTCGGTGGTCATGCGCCGGGTGGCACGTTCCACCTCTTCCATGAGCCCCTGCAGGTAATCGCGCGAGCGCGAGATGGCCGCCACGCCCAGAGTCGCCGACTGCCACGTGACCGCCTCGTCCAGCTCCGCCACCGAGACATTGAAGCCCTGGCGCAACTGATCCTTGAGCGAGCGCACCACCTGCCGCCTGTCCTTGAGCGACTGGGCGTGCTCGATGCGGATCTCGAGGGTCAGTTGCGCTACTGGCATACGAGTAAGGATTTGTCTCCGACAGTGTAAGACTGTCGCGCGAGCCCTGAACAAGTTTTTTCTCGCGCGGGCCGGCGATCAAAGCAACGGGAACGAGAAAGGTACCGGCGGCTGGGCGACAAACCAGGTGTTACCCGATCCCCGGACCCTGCGGCGTTTTCGAGGACGAATCTGACCGCGTACCGCATATCCGCCTGAAATATGTGCGAGGGCCACCGGGAAGATGGAACCTCAACGATGTTCTTGGAACTGAGAAGGCTAGTTCCGGCCGCTTTCCCACTCCTAGAGGTTAACGACGCGCTCTAAATGTACTTTGCAAAGGCTTCGACCTGCCGGGCATGATATTCCCGCCGTTGAACCGGCGAAGAGAGCACCGTTGAGGTTGATGTGGCTCCGAGAACCGACAGTTTGTCAATGAGGGCTTCCAAATGGCGGATGGAGACGACATTGGCCTCGATCACAAAGGATTCGGCGCCCGTGATGCGATGGCATCGGCTGATCTCGTTCAGCTCTTTGATGGCAGCGACTGAGCGTTTTATCTGTAAATCGCCGCCGGGGATGGTGAGGCGCACCAGAACACGGATGGGAACGCCGAGTTTGGCAATGTCGAGTTCGACATTGTAGCCGGTGATGACGCCCGCTTCTTCAAGCCGGTGGACGCGCTCGGCGACGGCGGGCGTGGAGAGGCCAATCTGCCTGCCGATCTCCGCAAAGGGCTGCCGGGCATTGTGTTGCAGGGCTTCGAGTATCCTCCAGGCAACAGCATCGAGTTCGAGGGTATTGGGGACGGTCCTGTGCGGCATATGGCTGCATTCCTTAAGCAACAAGTCAATTATGCTTAATCATGTTAAGCAGCGCCAGCCTTTCTTCGATTCAATCGCCATTTTCTGACTTGGTGTGCGGGGCCTATGCTAGGGCATAGTCAGAGCGTGCGGGCCGTGGGCCTTTGACGCGCTCTGTTTTTGAAGAAGGTGGCTATGAACGCATTCCCCCGTTCAGCTTCCAAGCAAGTCGTGACTCTACCCGCCGCACCACCCTCTGGGGACGTGGATTTTCTTCCCCTGAAAGGGACCGACCATGTGGAGTTCTACGTCGGCAACGCGCGCCAGGCGGCGTATTTTTACCGGGCGGCGTTTGGAATGCGGCTTGTCGCTTACGCTGGACCGGAAACTGGCCAACGCGATCGCGCATCCTACGTGGTGCAGCAAGGCAAGATTCGCTTTGTGCTCACCACGCCTCTCGGCAGCCAGCATCCCATTGCCCAGCACATTCACCTGCACGGAGACGCAGTGCGTGTGATTGCCCTTTTGGTAGACGACGCGCGCCACTCGTGGCATGAAACCACCAGTCGCGGCGCCGTCAGCGTGGAAGAGCCGCACATCGTCTCGGACGAGCAAGGGACTGCGGTCCTCGCGAGTATTTGTGCTTATGGTGACACGATTCATACCTTTGTGGAGCGTAGCGGCTATCTCGGGCCATTCCTTCCCGGCTTCCGCTCGGTCGACCACGACCCGGTCGCACGCCCGGTCGGCCTTCTCCACGTCGATCACATGGTGGGGAACGTCGGATGGCATGAAATGAACCAGTGGGTTGACTTCTATGCCCACGTCATGGGGTTTTCGCTCTATCAGCACTTTGATGACAAGGACATCTCCACGGAGTACTCCGCGCTCATGTCGAAGGTGATGGCGAATGGCAACGGTTACGTGAAATTTCCTATCAATGAGCCGGCAGAAGGCAAAAAGAAATCGCAGATCGAGGAGTATCTTGATTTTTATCCCGGCCCTGGCGTGCAGCACATTGCCCTGGCCACCGATGACATCCTGCATTCGGTCAACCGGCTGCGCGAACAGGGGATCGAGTTTCTCCGCGTGCCGCACACTTACTACACCGAGTTGCAAAGCCGCGTGGGCAGGATCGACGAGCCAGTTGATGAGTTGGAAGAGCACGGCATCCTGGTCGATCGCGACGACGAAGGCTACATGCTGCAGATCTTCACACGGCCTGTTGAAGACCGCCCCACGCTGTTTTTTGAGATTATTCAGCGCAAGGGGAGCCGCAGCTTCGGCAAGGGCAACTTTAAGGCGCTTTTTGAGGCCATCGAGCGCGAGCAGGGGGAACGCGGCAATTTGTAGCGCGAGGCAAGCGATGAACAACCAAGTGCTTTCAGCCGCCGCACCCTTCCTCATCCGGCAGGATTCCGCAGCCTACACCGCTGAGCAACACGCGGTATGGGCGGAATTGGTTGGGCGCGTGCTGCCCGAGCTTGAAAAGCATGCGGCGTGTGAGTATCTGGATGGATTCGAGGTCATCGGCCTCCAGAAAAACACGCTTCCAAATCTCGCGTCGATCAGCGCCCGCCTCGCGCCCAGAACCGGCTGGAGTTCAACTCCCGTAAGCGGGTTTCTGCCGGCGCCGGCCTTCTTTGAGATGCTTGCCACGCGCAACTTTCCCACTACAACATGGCTGCGCAGCCGTGAGTCGCTCGAATACACGCCCGAGCCCGACATCTTTCACGATGTCTTTGGCCATGTGCCCATGCATGCTCACAAGGTGTTTGCCGATTTTCTTGAACACTACGGCCGTGTCTGCGCATCCATCTCCGACGCCGCGGTTCTTGAGAAATTGGGCCGTCTCTTCTGGTATACGGTCGAGTTTGGTGTGATTTTCGAGCACGGTGAGATCAAGGTTTATGGCAGCGGCCTCATCAGTTCGCACGGCGAGTGCATGAACGTGATCGATGGTCATTGCGCCATCCACCCGTTCTCGCTCGACGAAGTGTTGTCCACGAAGGTAAAAGTCGACGAACTGCACAAGCTGCTGTTCGCCGTCAGCAGTTTTGACCAGGTTTACGAAGCCATGCATGAGGCGGAGCGGCGGGCCGCGAACGGCTGCCTGTGAGAGGAGCACAATGACAAACGAGATTCGGTATCAGACTGGTTTCGGCAATGAGTTCGCGACGGAGGCGGTTCCGGGAGCGCTGCCCGCCGGCCAGAATGCGCCACAAAGCCACCCCCTTGGCCTTTACACGGAGCAGTTCAGCGGTACACCGTTTACGGCTCCGCGCGCGACCAATCGCCGCACCTGGACCTATCGCATTCGTCCGTCAGTCACGCACAGGCCTTATGAAGAAATCCCGATGGGCCTGCTCCGCAGCGGGCCATTCAATGAAACGGCAACCACTCCCAATCAGCTTCGCTGGGATCCGCTGCCGCTGCCGGAGAAGAAAACGGATTTCCTTGACGGCATGGTCACGCTCGGCGGAAGTGGCGATCCCGCCATGCAAATCGGCGTCGCTATCCATCTCTACGCCGCAAATACTTCCATGGACAGACGCTTCTTCTCGAACGCGGATGGAGAATTGCTGATCGTGCCGCAGTTGGGAGGCCTCGGTCTGTACACCGAGCTGGGCATCCTCGAGGTGGCGCCCGGTGAGATCTGCGTCATTCCGCGCGGCGTCAAGTTTCGCGTCGATTTGCCCGATAAGCAAGCCCGCGGCTATATTTGCGAAAACTACGGCCTGCCCTTCCGCCTGCCCGAACTCGGACCCATCGGCGCTAACGGACTGGCAAATCCGCGCGACTTCAAAGCGCCAAAAGCTGCATACGAAGATTGCGACGGCGAGTTTCACATTGTCTCTAAATTCCTGGGGCGGCTGTGGCAGGCGGCCATCGATCATTCGCCCCTCGACGTCGTCGCGTGGCACGGCAATTACGCACCGTACAAGTACGATTTGGCGCTTTTCAATTGCATCAATACCGTTTCGTTCGACCACCCTGACCCGTCAATCTATACGGTCCTCAGTGCGCCATCTGCCATACCCGGCACCGCCAACTGCGACTTCGCCATCTTTCCTCCGCGCTGGCTGGTCGCCCAGCACACCTTCCGTCCGCCCTGGTTTCACCGTAACCTGATGAACGAATTCATGGGCCTCGTCTTTGGCGTCTATGATGCAAAGGCCGAAGGATTTGTCCCCGGCGGCGCCAGCCTGCACAACTGCATGGCGGGGCACGGCCCCGATGCCGAAACATTCGAGCGAGCCAGCATGGCCGGCCTTGAGCCTCAGTATCTCGACGGAACGCTGGCGTTCATGTTCGAGACGCAGCTTGCCGTGCGCCCCACGGAGTTTGCCATGCAAGCCAGGATTTTGCAGCACGAGTACTTCGAATGTTGGCAGGGATTGAAGAAGCGCTTCGTGGCGCCCGATCGCCGCATTGACAGTGTGGAAGAGCCGGCCCGGGCATGAACACGATTGACTGGGAGGAGTTAGGATGGGGCTGACAAGCTGGCTCGCCACGGCAAATGATCCCGACTCCGATTTTCCGATCCAGAATCTGCCTTACGGAGTCTTCCGTTCTGCGAGCGACTTCCACATTGGCGTCGCCATCGGCGATCGGATTCTCGATCTCCACGCCTGCGCGCACCACGGACTGCTCGCGGGACTATCGGAAGAGACCACAGCCGCATGCCGTGCGGAGCGCCTCAACGAGCTGATGCAGCTTGGTCCGGCAGCATGGGGTGCGCTGCGCCGCCGCCTCACCGCAATGCTCGCAGACGACACAAGCCCTGAGAGGCAGGACCGCGTGAGGCCATTCTTATTGCCAATCGAGGAAGCGGAGATGAAACTTCCCGCGGAGATTGGCGACTACACGGACTTTTACGCCTCGATCGATCACGCCACGCGTGTGGGCAAGCTGTTCCGCCCCGACAATCCCCTAATGCCCAACTACAAGTACATACCCATCGGCTATCACGGCCGCGCATCATCTGTCGTGGTAAGTGGAATCGAGATTCACAGGCCGTGCGGACAGACGAAGCTCGCTGAAAACGAACCGGTCTTCGGGCCAACCCGGGCACTCGATTACGAACTCGAAGTGGGCATCTTCGTGGGTCCGGGCAATCCGCTCGGGCAGAGTATCCCCATCGCCGAGGCAGAAGACCACATCTTCGGCCTGTGCCTGGTAAACGACTGGTCAGCGCGCGACATCCAGTCGTGGGAGTATCAGCCGCTGGGGCCCTTCCTGGCAAAAAGCTTTGCCACCACGATCTCACCGTGGATCGTTTCTCTTGAAGCGCTGGCTCCATACCGTGTCGCCGCCCCTGAACGCGCAGCCCTCGACCCGGCGCCGCTCGCGTACCTCAGTTCGCCCACAGCGGAGCGGGGTGGCATCGATCTTTGGCTGGAGGCTTCTCTCGATTCGCGCCGCATGCGCGAGGCAGGAGCGCCGCCGATGCTCTTAGGTCGAAGCAATCTGCGCAACCTTTACTGGACCGTCGCGCAGCTCGTTACGCACCACGCCAGCAATGGCTGCAACCTGCGCGCCGGCGACCTGCTGGCCACGGGCACCGTCTCCGGCCCTGATGCCGGTTCGGAAGGCTGCCTTCTGGAGAAAAGGCACAACGCGGAGCCCATCCGTTTGCCCAGCGGAGAGGTGCGGATCTACTTGGAGGATGGCGACCGGGTTACGTTGCGCGCCTACGCGCAGAAGCCGGGATTGCCGAGGATCGGATTCGGTATATGCAGCGGAACCATTTCAGGTGCAGTCTATGAGTAAGAGAGACGGGCTGCTGTCTGCTTCCGCATTCCTCTCGCGCCCCACAGGAGACGAGATGACCGAAGAGTCGAAGATCGAAAACGAATTGCATTCCGAATTGCAATCATCGACGGACTTCGCATCGGTGCGGGCAGTGGCCAATCGCAAGGCGTTATCGGCGCTGATGGCTGCCCTGCGCGCGGATGAAGATGTGATCCGGCTGGGGGGCGGGGCAAAGGCGGCGGAAGCGCAGCATGGCAAAGGACGCCTTACGGCGAGAGAGCGGCTCAATCTGCTGCTCGATCAAGGAACAGAGTTCCTGGAGCTCGGGCTGTGGGCGGCGCAGGGGATGTATGCGGAATTTGGCGGCGCGCCGGGTTCGGGCGTCGTAACGGGGCTGGGAAAAGTGAGCGGGCGTCTGTTCATGATCGTGGCCAACGACGCTACCGTAAAGGCCGGCGCTTTCTTTCCCATGACCGCGAAGAAAGTCCTGCGCGCGCAAAACATCGCGATGGAGAACCGCATTCCCACGATCTACCTGGTGGACTCGGCGGGCGTGTTTCTGCCCTTGCAGGAGGATGTGTTTCCGGATACGGATGATTTCGGGCGCATCTTCCGCAACAACGCGGTGATGAGTTCGCTGGGAATACCGCAGATCACGGCGATCATGGGCATGTGCGTGGCCGGTGGGGCGTATCTGCCGGTGATGACGGATACCGTGTTGATGACCGAAGGCTCGGGATTGTTTCTGGCTGGGCCGTCCCTGGTGCAAGCGGCGATCGGACAGAAAACGGGCCCTGAGGAGCTGGGCGGAGCGGCGATGCACGCGGCGATCTCGGGGACGGTTGACTTCAGGGAGCCGAACGACCACCTGTGCCTGGCGCGATTGCGGTCGTTGGTAGCGAAGATGGGCCAACGCAAGGGAGCGGCTCCAGGCCCTGAAGTTTTTCGACGCCGGGAGTTCGATGCGGTGCGGGATGCACCGAAGTTTGCCGCCGAGGATGTGTATGGATTACTGAACCCTGCGCCGGGGTCAAGCAACATATACGATATGCGCGAGGTGATTGCGCGCATTGTCGACCGCAGCGAGTTCGACCAATACAAAGCGGAGTTTGGCCGTACGGTGCTCTGCGGGTACGCGTGGATTGGCGGGCGTGCCGTGGGAATCGTGGCCAACCAGAAGATCAATCAGAACCAGACGGTGTCCGTGGGTCCGGCAGCGGGGATGACGCAGATGGAGGTCGGCGGCGTCATCTACACCGAGGGCGCGCAGAAGGCCGCGCGCTTCATTATGGATTGCAATCAGAATTTGGTACCGCTCATTTTTCTGCACGATGTAAATGGATTCATGGTGGGCAAGGAGGCGGAGTGGTCGGGAATCATCCGCGCCGGCGCGAAAATGGTTTCGGCGGTGAGCACAAGTGTAGTGCCGAAGATTACGGTGATCGTAGGCGGAAGCTTTGGCGCCGGGCACTACGCGATGTGCGGCAAGGCTTACGATCCGCGTTTCCTGTTTGCGTGGCCCACAGCGCGCTATGCAGTGATGAGCGGAGCCTCGGCTGCGGCGACGCTGGCTGAGGTGCGCGCCAAGCAGGTGGAGCGCGGCGGTAAGACGCTGACGGAGGAAGAGAAGACCGCGATTTACGAGGAGATTCGCGCCATGTATGACGCGCAGGCCGATCCACGCTACGGCGCGGCGCGGCTCTGGATCGATGCGATTATCGATCCCGCCCGGACCAGAGACGTGCTGATCCAGGCACTGGAGGCTTGCGCGCTGAATCCCGACATTCCCCGGTTCAATCCTGGAGTTCTGCAAACCTGAGGAGATTTTTCTTGACGCCGCTGCGCGATTCGTTCGAAACGCAACGGCATCAAACCGTGAAGCAGGAGGGCTGGGCATTCGAAATTCCCGCGAAGGAGCCTGAGCATGCAACTTGAAGTGGAGCCGTCTGATAAGACTGACACGTTGTATCCGTTTGTCCTTACTGAACAGCAGGAGCATTTGCGCCGTGAGATACGCGAGTTTGCGGCGCGGGAGATTGCGCCCCACGTAGCGGCTTGGGACGAGGCGAGCGAATTTCCTCTGACCACGGTAAAGATGCTGGGCAAGATGGGGCTGCTAGGCATGATATTTCCCTCTGAGTATGGCGGCGCGGGGCTGGGCTATGTGGACTACGTGCTCGCTATTGAGGAACTGTCTGCCGTCGATGGCTCGTTGGGCCTCACCGTCGCGGCGCACAATTCGCTTGGGTCGAATCACATCTTTCTTGCCGGCACTGACGAACAAAAGAAGAAATATCTACTTCCCCTGGCCAGCGGCGCCTGGCTGGCGGCATGGGCAATCACTGAGCCAGGCTCCGGCTCGGATGCGAGTAGCGCGCGCACCACGGCGGTGAAGCAAGGCGACCGGTACTTGTTGAATGGCAACAAGACATTCATCACCAACGGGCGCTATGCCGATCTCGTGGTCGTGATCGCCGTGACTGACAAAAGCAAGGGTACACACGGGTTGTCGGCCTTCGTGGTGGAAAAGGGAACGAAGGGATTCCGGCCCGGCAAGAAGGAAAACAAACTGGGACTGAGGGCTAGCGATACCAGCGAGCTGATCTTCGAGGATTGCGAAATTCCCGAGGGGAACCTGCTCGGTACGGAAGGCGAAGGTTTTATCGATGCAATGCGAGTGCTGGACGGCGGCAGAATCTCGATCGCGGCCTTGTCACTTGGCATAGCGCGCGGCGCGATGGACGCGGCGTTGAAGTACGTGAAAGAGCGTCGCCAGTTCGGCAAGGCCATCGCCGAGTTCCAGGGCATCCAATGGAAGCTCGCGGACATGGCGACGGAATTGGATGCGGCACGGCTTCTTACGCAGCGCGCCGCAGTGCTCAAGGACGCCGGCCGCAAGGTAACGCGTGAGTCGTCAATGGCCAAGCTGTTCGCGAGCGAGGTGGCAGTGCGTATCTGCGATGAGACGGTGCAGTTGTTTGGAGGCTACGGCTTCATCAAGGACTATCCAGCTGAGAAGTTCTACCGCGACGTGAAGCTGTGCACCATCGGCGAAGGCACCAGCGAGATTCAGCGTATGGTGATTGCCAGGGAAATCCTCAAGGTTCACCCTTCGCGCGGGTGAGGGTTAGCTGTTGAGAGGTGCGTGCTGACCGGGATTCGGCCTGCAGAATTGAATGAGAAATGGGTGACGTGGTCAAAATCGTGGAGTGCCCGCGCGACGCCTGGCAAGGCCTGCGGGTGCAAATCCCGTCCGAGAAGAAAGCCGCCTATCTGCGCAACCTGATCGAGGCGGGCTTCATGCATATCGACGTGGTCAGCTTTGTCTCACCCGCGGCGGTTCCGCAGATGGCGGATTCCGAGCGGGTGCTCGAAATGCTGAATCCTCCTGAAGGTGTTGAGATCATCGGGATCGTGGTGAACCGCAAAGGCGCAGAACGGGCAATTCGAACCGGATCGGTCAGCACTCTGGGCTTTCCTTATTCGGTCTCCGCCGAATTTCTCCGCCGCAATCAACATCAGACGCCACAAGAATCGCTGCAAGAGCTGAAAACGGTGAGCGCGCTGGCTGAAGACGCGAGAATAGATATGATCGCCTATCTTTCCATGGCCTTCGGAAATCCTTATGGCGACGCGTGGAGCATCGGCGCGGTTGTCGATGCGTGCGCGTTGCTGATCGCCGCAGGCGCGAGAGAGATCTCGCTTGCGGATACGGTGGGTTTGGCGGCGCCGGAACAGATCGCGGATACGGTCGCAGCGGTGCTCGAAGCGCATGGCGGGATCAAGTTGGGACTGCATCTTCATGTAAGGCGGGACAAAGCGGCTGCCCATATTCTCGCGGCTTACGATGCGGGTTGCAGGCGCTTCGACGCGGCCATTGGCGGGCTGGGTGGATGCCCGTACGCGCAGGATGCTCTGGTGGGGAACCTGCCCACAGAAACATTGATAGCGGTGTTAACTGAGCGCGGCGCGACGCTTCCCAAATTGAGCCCTCTCACAGGCTTGCTCCGTGCCAGCGCAGAAATCGGCGCGAGCTTTGGGGCTCCGGTGCAATAGGGAGCGAAGCTTCCGGGAGAAGCGCGGGCCGACTGCGGCGAGGGAGGACCGATTGAACTACAAGACGATTGTCATTTCGGAAAGTGCCTCAATACGGACGATTACGCTCAATCGTCCCGAGCGGCGCAACGCGATGACGCCCGAGATGCAGATTGAGCTGATTTCCGCGCTGGAAGATCCTGCCTCAAGCAGTTGCCGCGTGCTCGTGCTGGCTGGGGCCGGCGAGGCGTTCTGTTCCGGTCTGGATTTATCGGCGTTGCATGCCAGCGAGGACAAGAGCGCGGCCGAGCACCGTGCAGATGCTGAGCGGATCGCCCGGCTCTTCCTAACGTTGTATGAACTGCCGATGCCGACCATCGCGGCTGTGCATGGCGCGGCCATCGCCGGCGGAGCGGGCTTGGCCATCCTCTGCGACTTCACACTGGCAACGCCGGCAGCGAAATTCGGTTTCACTGAGGTGCGGATCGGGTTTGTGCCCGCACTGGTGTCGGCTTTTCTCACCCTTCAGGTTGCAGACAAGAGGAGCCGGGATCTGCTGTTAACAGGCCGCCTCATCGACGCGGAAGAGGCTTATCGCTTGGGCCTCGTAAGCGAGATTGTGGCGCCGGAGGAACTGACACAGCACGTGGGGGCACTGGCAGATGTGCTGATCGCAAATAGTCCTCAATCGCTCAAAGCGACCAAGTCGCTCCTTGCGCAGCAGAACAGAGCGTGGCTCGACTCGGCGGTGGCTCAAGCGCTCGAGGCCAACGCGTTGTCTCGGGAGACGGCGGATTTCCGCGAAGGGATCGCCGCGTTTCTTGAAAAGCGAAAGCCGGTGTGGGGGAAGGAATCGCGCACTAGCCCAAGGGGAAGGTAATCGCAGCCTGCGCGCATCTGGCGCCGTGATATGCTCAACCCAGATTTAAGGAGCATTGTCCGTCACCGCGCCATGGCCCTTCATGAGTCAAGCTCGCCGCCGCGGCCCCGCCTTGTGGTTCAAATCGGCGTGACCGGCCATCGGCCCAACCGGCTCTCGCCTCAGCTCGCCGATGATCTTCCGCGCCAATGCGGACAGATTCTCAACGCCATCGCCGGATTGGCCTCCTCCGCGCACGATCTTCTTCTGTATGCGCCGCAACCACCGCTGTTGCGCATCATCTCCCCGCTTGCTGAGGGCGCCGACCGCATCGTCGCCCGCGCAGGTCTTGCCCTGGGCGCGGACTTGCAATGTCCGCTGCCGTTTCATGCCGACGAATACTGCCTTGATTTTGAAGACGCTGCTTCGCGCGAAGAGTTTCGCGCGCTGCTCGCCAAGGCCTCCGTGGTATTTGAAGCCGACGCCTCGCGCGACGCCGAGGAGGTTGCCTACGAGCGCATCGGCCGGATGGTGCTGGAACAATCCGACTTCCTGATTGCCATATGGGATGGCGAACCGGCGGCGGGCAGAGGCGGCACTGCGCAGATCGTTGAAGAGGCGCTGGCGCAGAATGTGCCCGTTCTTTGGCTGCATGCATCCGAACCGGAGGACCCGTGCATTCTCCTCGCCGATGAGTCGGGCAAGCGCCAACAGCGATCCTTGGATGAGCTCAAGTCGATCGTTGGCGGACGTTTCTCCCAACGCGGCGACGGCGAGAAGGGCTTCAACCTAAGCCATGCCTATTTCGCTGAGAAGCAGCCAACCTTCGATCCCGGCCGGATCTTCCGCATCTTTCGCGATGTCGTCGCTCGCGGCCGCCTTCGTATTGGGTCGTGGCGCGTCGCGGATTTTGAGAAGTCGTCGCGGGACGAATGGGAAAAGATGATTACGAATTCCCCCGGCCTGCCCGAAGGGACGCGCCACTATCTGCTCGACCGGCTCTGCCCTCACTATGCCTGGGCCGACGGATTGTCTGCTTACTACGCCGGCGCACTTCGTTCGAGCGCTCTGGCGACAAGCCTCCTGGCCGCCACCTCCGTCTTCGTTCCAATGGTGGGAGCGCTTTGCGAAGCATACGAACATGGGCTGGGGCGGTATCCTGCGCTCGTCGAATTCTCTTTGATCGTCACCATTCTCGCCATCACCTGGCATGGCCGCCGGAAGCATTGGCACGAGCGCTGGCTCAATCTGAGGCAACTGGCCGAGCTCTTGCGCCAGTATTCTTTCATGGCTCCGTTGGGCTGTTCGCTCGCCGCGCCGCCGCCGCCGGCTCACTTTCGCTCCGGCCTCGATCGCTCCTGGGTCGACGGGATGTTTCGCAACATCGCACGCGACCTCGGCTTGGCGCCCGCCGTCGTCAACCACGCTTATGTCTCCTCCGTCGCCAAACTGATCGCGGACATCCTCGAGGGCCAGGTCAAGTACCACGAAAGCAACCACGAAACCATGCACAAACTGAGCCATCGCCTGCACTACATTGGCACGGCTTTGTTCATCGTCACACTGCTCGCATGCGTCACGCACGCAATTAGCGGCAAGGAGTCCTCTTGGCTGCTCCTGCTGGCGACCGTACCGCCCGCTTTTGGCGCCGCGTTCTACGGTATCGCCAATCACGGGGAATTCTCGCGCAGCGCCGACCGGTCGCTCGCCATGGCGCGCGAGCTTGAGGCGATCCAGTCAACCGAAATACGCAAGGCGCTCGCTTCGCCGCACGAGAGTTTCGCGGCTCTGCGCCAGACCGCCGAGAAGATTGCAAGCGTTATGATTGCCGAGACCATGGATTGGAGCTTCGTCTTCCGCTACCGGACGTTGAACCTTCCCGGCTGATCTTTGCCGCAGTTTGCAGGGAGGAGTATGGGTAAGCGCTTCGAAAGGGTCATTCTCGTTGCCTTCGCCATTCTTGCCGTCGGGCTCGGTTTCTGGGGATACGCAATCGTCGGCAGCGGTTACCAGGTCGACCCCAAGGTGGTCTTCAAGCTCACCCAAGATACGCCTTCGCTTTATGGGAATGTCCGTACATGGACGGAGGCGCTGCGCTGCCTGATCTCATCCATCGGGCTCATACGGCTCTACGACCTGTACCAGCCCGGCAGGGAGCCTTGGCAGCTCGTCGTCGCCCAGGTTCTGGTGCCCGGAATCGCATTGGTCTCCGCCGCGCAACTGTTTCTCGTCGGCGTCAGAAAAAATATCCGCACCGCGATGGCGCGCCGCAAAACCAACCACACCGTCGTCTGCGGCCTCGGCGATGTGGGCATGCAGATCGTGCAGAATCTGCGCGCCGCGCATCAACATGTGGCCGCTGTCGATCTTTTGGGCGACTCGCCCAACGCCGCGACCTGTGAGAACAGCGGTGTCCCGGTCCTCCAGGGCGACGCCAAGAATCCTGAGGTGCTGCTCGCTGCGGGCATCCGCCGTGCGCGAACGGCCATCGTCACCACCGGCTCCGATAGCGAGAACATCGACATCGCGCTCCAGATCAAAGCCATCTATGATCGCCCAGCCTACATCAACCCGGGACGAATTCAGGTGCTGGCCCGGGTTCGCAATGACTGGATGCACAAAAGGCTCATCGCCAGCGACAAAAGCTCTCTCGGCTCGGCAGACGTCGGCCTGCGTCTTTTCAATCCCTTTACGGATGCGGCGCGCATGTTGATCAAGCTTCTCCACCTGCCGCCCGGCCCCGAATTTGAGGCGCGCACCTTTGTCCTGATTGGCTTCGGGTTGTATGGCCGCGAGATCGCGCTGCATCTCATTCGCTCTTCTCCGGTCGCGTTGGGCCGCGCGCTCAAGATCGTCATCTTCGACCAAAATGCCGATGCGGCCGAAGAGAAATTCTCCATCACCAATCCCGCCGTTGCGGAGATGGCCGCACTCGAGTTCGTCACGGCTTCCGTCGCGGCGGGCTCACCCGACCTGGCGCGCGTCGTCGAGCGCAAGCTCGAATCCGCTGGACCTTTGCTCGGTATCGCGCTTGCCTTGGGCGACGACGAGATAAGCCTGTGCGCGGCGCTCGAAATGCGCTCGCTGCTCGACCGCAACGGCCATCTCCACGTGCCCATCTACGTGCGCCTTGAGCACTATCGCCTCCTGGGCGAGCTGGTGCGTAACATCGAAGACATCTCCCGCTTCGGCGACCGGCTGCAGATCTTCGGAACTCTCGAGGAAACGCTCAGCCCGGATGTCTTGTTCGGCTCAAAGCTCGATGCCTTCGCGCAGCTTCTCCACGAAGATTACCGGCAGCGCACGCAAGCTACGATCAACCCCCAGGCCAACGTGCCCTGGCACGAGCTGCCGGAGTTCATGAAGATGTCGAACCGCTGGCGCGCGGACCACACGCCCCTCCTGATGGAGCTGGCCGGTCTGCACTTGACGTACGACGTGCAGTCGCCGCCCGTCGCCTCATTGACCAGCGAACAGGTCGAGCAACTCGCCGCGCTCGAACACCGCCGCTACACCATCGAGCGCCGCCTCGTCGAGAGCCGCTTCGGCTCCGCGCATCGGCAGACCACGCGCATCGCGAAGTGGAGCGAACTCAGCGACGATCAGAAGAATTGGAATCGGGAAGAGGTGGCCCACGTGCCTAAGATCATGGCCGCGCTTGGCATCGAGCTCCATCCCGTGAGCGCCCTGCGCCTCTACGGTAAGTGGCTGGCAAGCGCGCCCTCGGAACTCGACGCGCTGCTCGCCGCCCCGGCCTCAGCGCATTGCAATCTGATCGTCGATCTCGACGAGTCGCAAGCCGTCCGCATTGCCGCGCGTGCCCTGTCTTTGCCTTCCCTCAGCCTCTGGCTTTTCTCCCGTGAGGAGCCCCGTGAGTTCTCCGTGCGCAAGCCGCAAACCCAGGAGAGCGATCGTGCTGCCCTGATTCAGCGCGCCAACGGCTGGTCGCTTCGGGACCGCGTGGCGCTGGACGCGTAAGTTCCGTTTTTCCGGGTGGCGTCGAAGGACGCACCCGAATGCCTGCGGCATCTTGGGCGATGGGGACGGTGACGATCAGTTTGCGATGGTCCCGCCGCAGAGTTTGACGGCCCGGGTGAGAGCTTTGGCGGCGCGGTCAGCGACGGCCGCATCCGTGAATGGAAACATGTGGTCCCCAACCGACCGGCGGACAACGAGCGACGTCACCGGCGGATGCTTTTTCTCACGCCGATGAGAATCAGTTGCACGACGGAGACCAGTGCGACTCCGGGCACCAGAACCTGCGCGATAACAAGCTGCCAGGGGTCCGTTCCGGGCTGGAACAGCTCGGGGAGACGTATCAGCCCAATGGACGCAATCAGGCAGCGCATCGCCTCCAACCATGTGAAAGGGCGAACTGGATTAGGACAGGGGGGCGGCGGAACATGATGAAGACAATCGCCGCTTAAGTAATCGCTGCCGGCGATGGCGTATCCCCAGAAGCCGAGCCCGACGGCAAGGATCGCGAAGAGGAACAGAACCGATACCGTTCTCCCGCCCCTCGTCCGCATCGGAAGTCTCCACGAACGGGGGGAAGCGGCGGTCATTCCCTGGGAGATTTCCGTCGAGGGGGCCACCGCGGACGGGGTGCCGACCGGTCCCGCGGGCGGTACCGCGGCAGCCTCCGGCGGCTTGGCTGCCTGCGGCACGTCTCCGGCCACTGGAAGCGCCGAAGGGGCGTTGCGCGTACCCATTCGAACCAGGAGCAGTCTGACGGTCCCGGCGAGATTTTTTAGGTGAGCTTCAAGCGGGGGCGTGAGCGCGTCGAGCCAGTGTACGTTGCCGATGAAGTATTCGAGAGCCCGCCCGGGCATGACGTTTTCAATCCGCAGCGGCAGGATGGCCACGCCGTGATTGACAGCCCGCTCTACCTCCCGGCGAATCTGCGGCGAGGCATTGGCATCAGCCGTGAAGACCAGAACCATGACCCGGGTCTGCTCAATCGCTTCAATAATGCACTCGCCCCATTCCATGCCGGGAACCACGTCGCGGGGCGCGATCCAGCACCGGATTCCCTCACCCTCTAGCACGGCGCAGACCGCGTCGGCGGTGGTTTTGTCTTTTGCGGAATAACTGATGAAGACGTCGTGCGCCATCGACCTGTCCTGCTCGGTCTGGGATGATTGGGAAACCTGAACTACGGCCAATTTATCCGAGAAGACCAACGAGTGACCGACAAATCGAAGGTCAGGCTCGGGCACCCCGGGAACCCCTCGCCGGTCTCACTGCGCTTCCTTCCGCAACGCGACGCCAATTCGCTTGCGGCTCAACTGGCAATCTTCAGAAGACCTTGAAGGAGTTCAGGAACTGCTCGGTGTACGTTGCCGGATGATCCTTGTTGGAGACAACGACCACCTGGTAAAGGCGCGCCCCGTCCAGGTAAAGGTGCGCAGAGTAGGCGTATCCATCCGAACCGTTGGCCACAATCGCGCGCCCTGGGATTCCGTTCAGGCTGATGACCTCATCGTCCGTCAAGGTCCTGCCCTTTGTGGCGCCGTCGCGGGCGCCCTCCAGAATCGTTTGCGGGTCGGTCTTGGTGTATTCGTCAGGATAGTCGTTGTACATCACCGTGTAGGCGATGTTGTCGTTGTCGAGGGAAACATAGAACTGATAGAGAGTCGTTGTTTGGCTGTTCGGCAGGTTAACCTCGTGCGTCTGCTCCTGGGGAGTTCCCGGAAACAGTGCCGTAAATCGGCCCCCGCTCGAGGTGTAGGGCTGCATCACCGAGTCGTTCGTTGGCTGCGGAGTGATTTCGCCGGTCGACCCACCTTCGGGCGACGGGGACGGCTCCGTCGAGGACGGAACGGCCGGGGGTTGATGCGTGTGGTAATACACGCCGGCATAGATCGCACACACGACGACAACCGATATCCCCAAACCCAACGCCCAGTGCGGAATCTTCGGCGAACTCGAGGGAGCCGGAGGGGTGATCGTTTGCGGCCACGCGTTCGGCGGCCGGGCGCCGAAGCCTCCTGCTGGGTCCACCCTCGGGACCTTGCCCATATCGAACGGCTCGGGGATCACCGTCGCCGGTCCAACTGGCACCCGAAACTGCGGCGCGCGCTGGGGATCGGCAGTTTCAGATCCCTCTGGCTTCCGAACCTCTGTCGCGGGCGTCTGTCCCGACTCGCGAAGCCTCTTCAATTGCGCCTTCAGCCCGTCCAGAATCTGGTACTTGACCTTTGCCCACATCGGGTCGCTCACGGTGTAGTCGATCAGCGGACTGCTGGGAACCATCTGGCGATCGGAAAGGAAGGGATAGTCGGTCCAGTCGCATGGCTCCACCAGCACTGGAATCACAATCATCTGGCCCCGCGACGCGCGTTCAGCAATCCGCGGCATCTCCCGGCTCTCGATGAATTCCGAGTTCAGGAAGTGTTGGCTTACGATCAGCAGAGCGATCTGGGCCTGATCGATTTCCGTTTCGATGTTCCGTTTGAACTCGTCACCGGGCTTGAGCTCTGTGTCGAACCAAAACACCACGTTGTGCCGCCGCAGAGACTCCATCAGAAAGGGAACCAGGTTGAACCGGTAGTCCGGGTCCAGCCATCGCTTGTCTTCGCGGGCGTAGCTCACGAAGACATGAACCAACTCCTCGTGCAAACCAGGAAATGCGTCTGTCGTCATAGTTCGCGGGTCCGGGCTTTGGATTGAAGATGAACAGCTACGCCCACTATAACCCAGCCAACCGGGAATGCGAATGCGGAACGTCAAAAATCGGCCCGTTCCCCGGCGCCTCCGCGGAACCGTACAGAAACGCCGGGACCTTGCGCAAGACAATTGACGATCGCCGCGCTTTTCTAGATGATGAAGGCACCCACACCGGGCCTCTTCCTTGCGCAATTTCTGGAGGGCGCTATGCGTAAAGTCTTGTCTCTCGTCCGTTGCCTCTTTCCGCTGTGTTTCTCGATGGCCTTTCCCCTGCTGTTTGCCGGCGCCGCTCGCGGACAAACAACGGATACCGACATCGCCATCGACTACACCGGAAGCCTGATGGGTTATTACCGGATCGAAGCGACCGAGACCGCTCCTGTCCTTCAGCCAGTTAGAGATTTTCTCAAGTTTCGCGATGACGAAGCCCAGGACCCGAAGCAGCGCCGCCTGTTGCTGGGAATGGGAGACAACTTCGGCCCCGAGTTCGGCGCTTCGCTGCAGTTCGAAAACATCGGTCTGGGCGATTGCAAGTTGCCGCAAAAAACGGGTCTGCCCGACGACGATGGCGCGCCGGAGAGCCTCTATAAGGACGATGATCGCATTGCTCGCGCCGCCTATTGCGACAATGTCCTCAACTTCCTCATGACCGCCGGATTCAGCGCCGTGGTACCGGGACGCGAAGACTTTATGTACTCGGCGGCCTGGCTGCGCGGAGTCGCGCGCCTGCTCTCGAACGAGAGCGATAAGTACGGGCCTGAAGGGTCTCCCCGGATCGAGAGCAGCGATGGCCGCCTTTACCTCCTCGCGGCCAACCTTCGCATGGCGCTGATAGCAAAGAGTAAATTGCTGCCCAATGACGGTCCAGGTTCCGCCTACGGGCTGAAAAACAATTGCCCATTGCTTTTCGCCGGCGATCCGTTCGCCAGGGGCTCGGTAAAATGCGTCAACCAGGGCAGCGGGGCCGGCGCAGGATCCGCCCCGGAAGTCGAGCCGCTCGACTGGCTCGACCGCCTCGACCGGCTTAGCTCGGAGCGAGGCAAAAATCCGGCCGTTACCGCAATGCGGCAACTGGCCACCGGAACCACAAACGTACGCATTGCCATGGTGAGCGACGAGGTCGCCATCATGCAGTCGGCGTGGTGGTCGCCACAGGCATTCAAGCCAGCCGACAACATTCACCTTCCTGCGCTGCCCGGAAAATTCGCTTCCGGTGGGCACGAAAGTGGCAGCCCGGACCTGGATCCGGATTTGATAACAAAGCTGTCAGCAGCTTTGCACGGTCTCGATTCCTCCGTGTGCAAGGCCGGAGCCGGCTTTAACGATCCCGCCAACGGGGACAATGCCCGCGATTTGTGCACTTACCGTGACAGGCTGCTCCAGATCCTCTCGAAGTTGAACGACAACCTGGCCAAGCCTGACGCGCCGTTTGAAAACTGCGCGGCAGACAATGGAGATTTGAGCGCCGGCACATGCTTTCTTCTCAGCGAGGCATCGCGCAAAGCCGCAATCCGTGGATTGCTGCGCGCCATCGCCAGGGAACAGAAAGACATCGGCTATACCGTCGCCGAGGAAAATGGGCACAAGATTCTGGTCATCGGAGTCGTCGGACAGGACACCATGGAGGCGGTCTCAGCAACCAACCTTCGCCTTTGCATTGGCGGTAGGGGCAGTCAGGACCTCCCTAACGAAGCGATCAACGGCAAAAACTGGCCCCAGGACTTTGGCCGCTGCGACGATGCGGCGCCCGCGGCGCAAGTGGTGGTCACCGATCCCACCTTAGTCACCGGGGCCCTGGTACGCGGGGCCAGACTAGAATATGGGTCTTTCGACGCCGTGATTGTGATGGCGCAAATGACACACACAGAAGCCGAAGTCCTCGCCACGCGCGTGTGGGCCAAGCTGAGGTCCGCGGGCGAACGTCCTGTCGACATTGTTTTGAGCGAGCCCGAGGCCGGCTACGACACGCCCGCGCTCGAGTTATCCTACGCGCTTCCAGCCCAGAGGACCCCAAATGCCGGCCAGGCAACACCCGCCGGCGTTCAAGGAACTTCGGCTCCCGCCCAGGCGACAGCGAACCCGGCCCAGGCCGCGGCCTCCGCCAACGCCGCTTATCCGGCCCCCGTACTGACTCCGGTGAAGGGCTACTCCTCGTCTGAGGGGTTCTCCTCGTTCGGCAATCAATTCCCAGGCACGGTGTCGCGCGTTACGCTCGTCTCCCCCTCCGGGGGCAGCGGCCCCAAAATCGACAATTCCAAGAGCGCCTTCGTCCCCAAACCTGCCGACAACCGCATCACTGCCGTTTCGCTCCTCTTTGACCTGATCCACAAGTTGCGGGGCGACAACGCATCGCCAATCGTTGCCGCCGGCGCCGATGCTGAAAGCGAAAACGAAAACAGAGCGGAATTGATGCTCCTCCAGTACCTCGAGAAGGCATCGCAGCCCACATCTGACCTGGTTCTCCTCGAGAGCCGCGACATGCAGCTCGACACCATCGGGCAGCAGGCCGTGTTGGATTCGAACGGGAAGCCGGCCCCGTTGGATGACTACGGGCGTCAGGTCGCGCCGGATTCGAACGGGCAACAGGTGCCAGTTAGGGACTATGCCGACTACGATATGTGCCCAGTTTCGCCCGAGAGACAAAAAAACATCTGCATGTTGCGCGTCGCCCTCGACCGCATCCTCTGGAAGGGCGATTACATGGAGAACGTGGCCGTCACCGGAAAAGATCTCCAAGCCATGCTCGCGGCTTCTGAGCAGTTGATCGAGCAGCAGTCCGACCTGGCTGACAGAGACATTACCAAGGAGTGGCTCGCCTCCTACGGCATCGTTCAGTCCTCGTTGTCGAATCTCACCGAGGTCAACCGCAACAACGAGCCTCTTTGGGTTCCCGTCGATCCATCGTGCACTCCATCCGCGACAGCCAAGAGTACGTATTGCATCGATGGAACCCCCATCGCTGACGATGCCTACTATTGGCTGCTGACCACCGATCAGATGGCGCAGGATAAGCTGGTTTATGCGGCCCTCCAGAAGCTGCCCGATGCCTATCACCAAGCCAGCCGCTATTTCGTCACCCACCGGTTATCGCACTTTCTCATCGATCGTTTGAGGGAGCCGGACGTTGAAACCGCACTTACGGGTCAGGCCAATGGGCAACCTCAGCCGGTCGAAGAAACTGTCACGGCGTCGAACCAGCGCTTCCAGCAGTTGCCGGTTTGGCAGGTGGATTTCACCAAGCTCGTCGCCGGCTTCACTTCGCGCCAACCGGTGGGCGGAAACGCAAAATCCGAAGACTTCCAGGGTGTCTCCGACTCGCGCGCTTCCGTGCCCACTCAGCAGGAGCTTGACCTCGAACTGGCAAGCCGCGTCACGGGGAGCTTCTTCGGTCCGGCTGGCAGCGGCAAATCGTTCGCGCCGGTTTCTTTTGGCATCCAAAGCGCATTCTCTTATGACCGCTCCGTCATCGGCAATCTCACCAACAGGCCGATCAACGCTTCGTATGCCCTCAACAACGTCACCGAAGCAGGCTTCATCCAGGTTCGCCTTGGCGGCAAAAACGGCGACTCCGTCCGCGGCGTGCACTCGCTCCCGCGCGCCCTTCTGGTCTTCACCCCGCGTCAATATCAGCTTGAAATCGACAACCCGTATCTGTTCTTCCCTTTCGCGGCTTCCGCCGGGTCTGGCGAGCTCACGGTCAAGCTTCCCCGCATCTCGGCTTGGACCGACCGCGGCGGCTTCAGGGCTGAGTTCGCTGGCAACCGGCCAAAGTCCTTCTCCTGGTTCTGGCTATCGGGAGGCAGCTATCTCGAGACGGGCATGGAGTTCAGCACGCAAGGCAACGTTCTGTCTTCGCTCACGCTGCAAGACACCAACCCGACGACAGGCGCGAAGACGACATATATGTGTCAGGTCCAAGCGAACGTCACGCTGCAAACCTGCTTCACTGGCGCTAAATTTACAATCAACAACACGACTCAGGTTGTCGGCTCGCCCGCCGTCAAGACGCTCCACACCCCCGGCTACTATTGGGATCTCCACTTCCAGAACCACCTCTGGCCCCGCGGAGGAGGAGGGAGTGGCTCCGGACCCGGCAAACAGTGGAGCCTGGTCACCGACAGCCAGGGCGACTACTACTTCGGGCGCACTCCCTCCGCGGAGTTGCCCACGCAAACCGAGTACGACATTCCGCTGAGCCTGTCGCTCGTCATTCCTGCTTACGGGAATCTCTCCTTCGCGCCCACCTACTCCGGCTTCTTCTACAAGTCGCAACGCAGCGACAACAGCCTGCAGGTGAATTCATTCTCGATTACGGCACGGTGGTACTTCGCCCGCAATGCACGCGTGCCCGTCCGTCGCCAGGCTCCGCTCCCCGGACCCGCGTCCGCGGATCAGACCCATACCGGAAAGGGGCATTGATAAGTTTTCCCCAAAGAATTTCCGCGCCGTCAGGCAGCCTGTACGTGGTTATGCGGCCTGTCTCTCAGGATGCCGTTGCCCTTGGTGAGCCAGGCGACGCCAAAGGCGATAAGCGCCAGCGATTCGCAGCTTAGGAGCGGGTTGAAGGGTCTTAGAGCTCGCGCCGCACCCTCCAGATTCAGGCTGACCATCACGGCGTCGCAGACCAGGATCACCGCGCCCGAGGCCGCGTAGACAGCGTTTCTGTGCCGCTTGCGTCGAGTGAGGGTTTTCCCTGGGGCTGTCTTGCGGAACAGATACAGGCAGAAATAGGCGAGTACCAGAAACATCTGCGCGGCAAACACGGTGTGAACCGTATTCAACTCCAGCTGCAGCGGAGAATGCACAGGGTCTCGCGGGTTCACCGAGGGGCAGAGTGCGACACCCAGAGTCAGAAAACCGGCGAGATACCCCGTGATCTCATCCGACCAGTCGTATCCGCGGGCGCACATCAGGAACGCCGCGATTGCGCACAGGCTTCCCACCTCGCACCCGCCCATCGCCGTGTAGCGATAATCGCTGATCGATCGTTGCAGCAGGGGGTTAGGCAGCGCATGGCTGGGCCCTAAGAGTGAGATCAAAATGCTCCCGCCGGCCAAGACGAAAGGGAGCAGCAGCGCGATGATGCCAACCATCCTGCGCATCGCGTGGTAAGAGAGGACCGCGGGATTCTTGTACGTCGAGTGATTCATCGTGCTTGTCACGACGGGATTCCTCAGGACGAAGCAGAATACAGCATTTGCTTCCATCGCGGCTGCCGCCGAATCCCTGAAGACACCCCCCCGAACTCTGTCATCGGCGTCGTGCTTCCCCGCTTTAGCCCTGCCTCGCCTCTACTCTCGCCGCAAACGCCCAGTTGTGTCCCAGGCAGAAGTTCACAAGCGAGCAGCACAGAATCGCAATCGCGTTCGATGCAACGACGGGGATGTGGCCTTCACGCACCAGAAGAGGCATCAGAGCCAGATTCCCCGCCATCGAAACCAGTCCGTTCGATAGATGAAAGCGCACGAACTGGCCGATCAACGCGCTGCGGTCGCGCCGGTCTCGCCATGTGTAGTGCAGGTGCCACACGAAGTTGTGCACCAGCGTCACCTCCAAAGCGATAGCCGTAGCCACCAGGTAATGGCCCGCGGTCAACCGATTGAAGAGCGCCAGTGTGGCAAGCTGCACTGCCATGCCCATGGCTCCCACCACGTTAAACTTGCACCAACATATAAGCGTCTTCACCTGAGCGGCTCCTGTCGGTAAAGTTGTGCCGTGTGCCGCACGGTTACGGCGATCGCCATTGCTGCCATGCCCACCGTCGCGATCACCCCTCCCAGATCGAACAGCAGCATTCTGTGCCCAAACACCGTCGAATACGGGCTGCGCAGCGCTGCCAGGTTGCCCGCGACCAGCAGAATCCGAATCTCCGTCGGCCCGAAGATTCCCTGCGAAAGCTCGAATCGCCCGAGCGTGTACGTGGCCAGGTAGCTCTCGCCTGAAAGCACCAGAAACGCGATCAGCATCGCTACCGCCGTCTGCCAGTGCAGCAACCCCGATGCGCCGAGCCCGCTCATCAGCGCCACGGCACCCAATATGTCCACGATGTGATCGACGTAGAACCCGTAGCGCGGCCGCTCCCGCCGGCGCACCCGCGCCAGCGTCCCGTCCAGGCTGTCGCCCAGCCAGTTCAGCGCCAGGCACGCGATCGCCAGCAGCAAAGCCCGCCGGTCGAAGCGCGACAACGCATAGCAGATCCCCGCTCCAATCTGCGCGCTCAGGCCCAGCACCGTGAGCTGATCCGAACTCACCCAGCTTGGCGCACGCTCCGCCATCCACTGCAAAGCGCGCTTCTCCATCCGCGCCGTCAGTGCCTGGTTCACCCGCCGCGCGTTCTCGAAACTCACTTTGCTCTTCGCTGTCACCATTTGTGTGGCCATTTTCGTCTCCTTTCCCGGTCGCTTCCTCACGGCGTCATCTCCGCGGCGCTACTTCCGCAGCGCATCGCGCGTCGCACCGAGCGTGAACTCGAGCGATTCCCTCGGTACGCTCTCCACAAACGGCCCAATCGCCCATCCCAGGCCCGTAGGTATGGAGCGCGTGAGCGAAACCGACTCGATCTGGATACACAGTCCGCCGTCCCGTTCCTCATAGCTCCAGTAGGTATTCAGCCGCCACAGGAAACCGTGCTCTTCGCTCGCGCTCAGCGCGCGCTCCTGCGGCGTCCCTGCCGAGTCAATCTCTGCAATTTGCGTGCTCCGCGACAGGCTGTACTCATGCCGTGGATCGAGCTCTCCAAACGTCACGTCATAAGTCGTATCCATCACCACGGTCAGAATGTGCTTCTGCTTTACCCGCATCGTTACCTGGTAGTGGTCGCCCTCTTGCGCGTGTATTTTGGCCTTGAGCACCTGCGGCGAAAAGTGTTTCGGATACGCAGGGAAATCCCGCATCAGCCGCTCAAAATCATCGGCCTTAGCTCCCGGCACAAACGCCGTCCCGCGCCAGTCGTGCACCAGCGCCCCGGGCAGTTCTGCCTCCGTTGCCGGCGTCAGCTTTTCGATGATCAATTCACCGCTTTGCAGGCGCGCCCAATCCTCGGGCGCGAGAAAGCCATCAACCGACTGGTGCTGCCCGGCCAGCCGTGCCTCCACCCGGCTGATATAGGAGTTGAACCCCGCAACCGCCGCCGGCGTCGGCTCTTCCGCAATCAGCGCCGCAGCGCTCAGAACAAAGAGCAGCGCCCCGCCAACCCGCAGTCTTCTCGAATTGCGAACCCAGTCGTGCGTCATGCACCGAACCTTACCCTGCCTCCGCCTGTAAGGCAATGCACGGCGTCTCACTTTTTGACGAATGTTTCTCACGGTGCAGCCTCTTCCATCCATTGAGCTTCCGCGAAGTTGTCAATTGAAACGGCAGGATTCCGGCCCAAATCTCCATCGGCTACACTGGTCCACAGACATGGCAGATGACACGACCGACCCTCGGCCAGACCGGCGCTACCGTTTTGGAATCTTTGAAGCCGACGCCGCCACGGGTGAGCTGCGCAGGCAGGGATTGCGCGTCAAGTTGAACGCGCAGCCCTTCCAGTTGCTCCTCATGCTCCTTGACCGACATTTGAATCGGCCCGGCCAATTGCTCACCCGCGAGGAGATCTCGCGCGAACTCTGGCCGGACGGAACCTTCGTCGACTACGAGCACGGTGTCAACTCTGCGATCAATCGCATCCGCGAGGCCCTCGGCGACACCGCCGGCAGCCCCAGATTTGTTGAAACCCTCGCCCGCCGCGGCTATCGCTTTCTCGCGCCTGTCGAATCCATCGCTGCCGGCGACGATCTGCCTTCCACACTCTCCGAATCCCCGCCTCCCGCATCCAGCGCGGACCCGGCTACTCCTGAGGAGCCTGAACTCAAGCCTCGCACCCGGATTCTGGCCACTCCGCAGGACCTTCCCAAAACATCCCATCGGGTGGTGCTAATCCTTTTCGTCCTCTTTCAGCTCATGTATCTGGGGTTTTATGTTGGCGCGCTGGCCAATCTGGCGGAGATCGCGGATCTTCTCTCTCCCCTGCCAAGAGCGACAACAGTCTTCCACGTGCTCATCGTCACGGCCGCCATCCTCATTCCCGTCCGCGCCTTCGTCCTCTGCGCAGTCCTTTTCCGCGCACCGGGCGTCCGCCAGAAATTCCTCCGGCTTTGGCCGTTTCTGCTCGTCTTCGATGAGCTATGGTCGCTCTCGCCCTTCCTGCTTCTCCATCACATCAACTTCGGCCTGGCGCTCGCATGCACCACGTTGCTCGTCTATTCGCCTTTTGCGCAGCGCTCGCTCGTCCTCATGGGCGCGGGCGGCTCCGATCGCGAACTCTCCGCACCTCTTCGGCGTCCCTAGTCCCTACGTCCCTATGTCCCTACGTCCCTATGTCCCTAGTCCCTACGTCCCTATGTCCCTAGTCCCTGTCCTTATCAAAAGTCCGTGTGAAAACGGACCGCGGAAACTGCCACTGGCCCCCGCGCCTGGTTATATCCCGGATTGTTTACGTGCTGGAAATCGTACGAGGCAAAGAACCCCCGCCATAAATGAACGGTGTAGAAGCCCTCGAATATCTTTTCCCGGCCGTAAGTCAGTGCGCCGTCGCCAAGAATGAAGCCCAGCCCACCCAACGCAAGATACTGCTGATGCGCGGCCACAATCCCGTTCGCCACAAACGCCGCGCCCGCCCGGTCGTTGTCGCGCCGCCACGCATGCCCCATGGCAACCACGCCGATCTGCATCGTCCGGTCGTCTTCGGTGTAGCAGAACGATTCGTTGTGTCCATCGCTCCAGCCTAGCCTGCCGAACACTCCCACGTTCTCCGCGATCTCCTGCTCGACGTTCACTCCGAACCCGTAGCGATGCCGTCCCTGCCGGCGCGTCGCAATAATATCCGGTGTCGCAGTCTCACCGGTCTGGAACTCCGCAACCGCCTCGCGGTAGTTGCCCATGTTGGCATGGTTCAAGTAGCCCAGCACCCGCACCACACCCGCACGATGAACGATATGTTTGCCCCGCGCCTCCAGTTCCAGGTTCTCCGCCCGCGCCCGCGCCACGTCGGCGTCGAGGAACTTTCCATTCGCAACCTTGGGCATCAGCGCTTCGGCAAATCGAGCCGACCACCAGTGATCGTCGTACTCCACGATCGCGCTGTCGGTATAGCCCCGCGTGTTCGCGGCAACGTCGTACGTGGCGTTGTTATCCACTGACCAGTTCAGGAACTGCAGGTTGCTGTCGGAGCCATATGTGTTTACATCGAAGAAATCCGTCAAATCGAACTTGCCCAGCCGGAACTCAAGGCGTCGCACGGGAAGCGACGTGGCCAGATCCAACTCGTCGCGATCTGCATCCACGCGCTCCTTCGCGAGCGGAACGATCTCGCGGATCATCACCTGCGCCAGGTACGGGGCTTTCGAAAGCGCCACGCCTTGCGCCAGCCGTACCGAATCCAGATTGACGTAGCCTGCCACACCGCTTGCATTCCCGATGCCGTTACCCGTCGCGTCTTCTATTTCGGCAAAGACTTCGGTCGTTCGCGAGAGCTCGTATCCGGCGTAGAACGCCAGCAGGTGCGTCGTTGTGGTCTGCGACCAGTTGGTCAGGCTGTTCGGCCCGCTGTACTTCGCCCTGAACGCCCCATGACCCTGCAGAATAATGTTCGCTTGCCCTGAGATCCAGTATCGTCCCGTCTGAGTGTGCGGAAACAGCGTCACGGAATCGACGCCAGTTTTGTCTTCCGCGCTTGATTCCTCGCTTGCGGCCTGACCCGCGCGCGCGTCGCTTGCTGCTGCTGCATCCGGTTTCGTTCCCGTTTGCGTCTTGTTCGCGGGCGCTTGAGCGGCTTCCCCTTCATTCCTTTGCGCCGGGCCCGCCGGCTGTGCGGCCGTGGGCAACGGCCACCAGCACGCGGCTAAGACCAAGCCGCAAAGAACCCTCAAAACAAGTTTCTCGATGATGCACCGCATGTCTTCCCAAACGGGGCGCTTGTTCAAAAGCTTCCCGTCACAAACTTAAGTAGATCATCCGGCAGCCCCATCCGTCGCTGCAAACGCCGCAATTCCCCCTTGCGGATCATGCAAGCTCCGCGCTTGGCACACTTGCGGCCCACGCCGCGCAGCCTGCCGCGTTCCTTCGATTTGCCTCTATTTGGGCGGGCTATTTGGCTGAGGATTCGGCTGTTGCCCGTTTTTCGTGATGTCCTGCCCGTTGTAGAGCACCGTGCTGGTCGATCCGAAGCGCTTGTAATCGGTGTATTTGATCGTCTGGCGCATATGCACGTCCTGCGACATGTACCCGTAGCCGCCGGCAAAGTGCAAAAGGCCCTCGCCTTTGCTGTAGACGGGGAACCAGTATTCCCCGTCGATCTGTTGCCGCCACGTCATAAATGGCGGATGCAGGTCCTCGTGGTTCTTGCGTGTGTCGTCGGGCACCATCCGCCCGTTCGTCACCACGATCTGCAGGTCGGTGGCGTCCACCCAGATGCGGCCATCGAAATACCGCTTATTCTTCTGGATCGTCTTGGGGCTCACTTCAAAGACGTAGCACCCCAACTCGTCCACATTCTGCCGGCCCACATATTTGATGTCGTAATCGGGAAGATTCTCAGTAGTGACGACAAAGGAGTAGCCGTGCTGAAGGTCCTGAAGATCCGAGGGCGAGATCATGATCTGTTGCAGAGTATTTGCCGGCGCATACTCCACCTTCTCGGTGCGTGCGCCTGCGGAATCGAAGATCACATCGTCTACTTCGTACCACTCGCCGCTTACTTTGTTGCCCTCATCCAGTTCCTGCACGCGCACCACCCTGCGATACGTGTAATGGTGATACGCCGCCTCGAACTCCGTCTCCTTCGCCGTAAACTCCTTGATGATCTGTTCCACGGGAATGGGTGGCGGCGTTAGATCCATGCGCCCAAAGCCGGAATCGAGCGGCATGGGAGTAAACGAGTCCTTGTCCTGTGCCGCAACCGTCAGGGCGCAGCCTGCAACGGCGATCGCCGCAATCCAGTGTCCAATTGCCACCGAGGTTCGCCTCCTCACGCGATTCCCGCAGGGGTCTCAGGGAACCGGGAATCCGTTCTCCAAAACTCGTACCCCCCTGCAACTTTAGACGCATATACATTGCATTGGGAAGGCCTCAATCTAGCCTCGGAACGCCCTGTCATGGCGCGATGGGCGGGGGTGCCGTTACGCCAACGATGGTCTTTGAAGGCGAGAACGGGGCTTGGATCCGCAAGCATCGAGCAATCTGTACTTTTCCGTTGATGGGGAACGACATTCGCCGCCTCCATGCCCGATTACTATCACGCTCCGGCCTTGCTCTTGACGGCGCTCCTGCTGCCCGCCTTTGGATACCTCTATCTCCGCCTCCGTGACACGCGCACGCTGCTGTGGTTTTTGGGCTTCCTTCTTGCCCTCTTCTCGATGGTTTTGCGCTACTCCACGGGCCAAGGCGGCTTCTGGGGAGAGACCTACCCGTGGCTGGCAGCCTCGGGACAAACCTGCACTCAAGTCGGCACGGCCTTATTCCTGGGCTCGCTTTCACCGCAGCGCTTTCGCATAGGCCGGTTCCAGGTCCTGTATGCGATTCCATACGCCTCTCTCCTGGTTGTCTATTCGATCCTTTTCTATGGCGTTTTTCATGGCGTCGCGCCTCGTGGACCGCTGTCTCTTGTCTTCCCGTTCATCGCATCCGTCGTCTTCATGGTCGGCCTATTCTGGAGCGGCACAGGCAAGGTGTTGCCGGCTTGGCTGGGCGTCTCCTTCTGCTCGGCCCTGGGCGCCTTGGCGCTCTTGATTTGTGTTCGCATCGGACCGGACACGGCGTTGACCTTTGCCGTCTGTGCCAACCTGTTGATGACCGCGATGGCGCTGGTGTTCGTCTTCCGGCGTTTCTCTCCGGGGGTCTTCCTCAGCGTGCTCGGCTTCCTGGCCTGGTCGCTTTCCTTCCTGCGGATCGTTCCTTGGGTTACCCTCAGCACGGCGCTCGACCTCAATTTGATCCGCGTGATCGTCATGGGAAAAGTGGTCGCGGCGGTGGGCATGCTCGTGCTTGTGCTCGAGGATGAACTCAACAGCAACAAGGTCGCTCGCGAACGCGAACACAGGGTGCGCAGTCAGCTTGAGGCCTACGCTAACTTGATGCTCACCCGCCGCCGGCTCGAAGACTTCGACCGCCAGGGCGCCGATATCTGCGAAACCGTGGTCAACAACAGCCGCTTCACTCAGGCCGCGCTGCTGCTTGAGCACAGCGGGCAGTACCGGCTGGCCGGATCTGCTGGCCTGGAGATTGCCATCGCCAGGCCCCTCGGCGAACTGGCGAAGCGAATTCCCGTCGATGGATTCCTGTCCTCCGGTTCGGCTCCTGCCGCCGTCGAGCACAGCAAGACGCTCCAGCTCGATCTCACCCCCTGGCTGCTTCCTGGCGACGACCTCGAGCGCCTCCGCTTCACGTCCGTCCTGGCCGTGCCCATGCTGGGCCGCTCCGGCGTCGATGGGGCTCTCCTGCTCAGGGGAATGCGCCTTGAAGACGGGCACGCCCCCTGCCCAACGGCCGATGCGCCTCGCCTAGACGACCTGCTCCCGATCGAGATGCTGGTTGCCCGCCTCCAGGCCACGCGCAGCCAGACCATGCTCTTTGAAAAGCTCATTGACTCGGAACGGTTCGCCGGCCTGGGTCAACTGGCCGGAAACGTCACCCAGCAGTTGAACAGCCCGCTCACGGTAATCCTTGGCTATGCCTCGCTGCTCGATGACTCGGGCTCGCTCGATGCGCAGGACCGCAAAGCCGCCGAGTCGATCGTGAACGAGGCGCGGCGCATCCGCTCCACGCTGGAGAGCCTTTCCCGCGTTTCACACGCGCAGGCCGATCAGACCGCGGCCGTCTCCGTCTCCGAGTTGCTGGCCGACATGGAGCAGCTTTATCGTCCTGAGTTCCTGCAGCGCTCCATCCAATTCCAGATCAACGTCGCGCCCGGACTGCCCAGGATTCTCTGTGGCGCGCAGCAGTTACGGCAGGCCTTGTTGCATTGCCTCCAATATGCCATCGGCGCGGTCGAGCGCGAGGGTCTGGCTGCTGCCCATAAAGAGTCCAAAACCATCCGCCTCGAGGCGGCCCGCGAAGGCAACTTGGTGCACATCTCCGTCAGCCACTCCGGGCCGGGCTTCCTGCATCCTGAGCGCGCCTTCGATCCCTTTGTCCCCGCGCGTGCCGGCGGCGAGACAGCCGGAACGGGCCTGAGCCTGTGCGCTACGATTCTGCGCGACCAGAACGGCCGCGCCTCCGCTGTGAACCTGGACCCGCGCGGCGCAGCCATCATCCTGGAGCTGCAAGCAGCGTAAGTACCCCCCGAAACGATCGATCCGGCCCGATTGGGCGAGACCGTGCTTTCCCATCCTCTCCGCAGAAAGCTCGGGAAAGATGGGGCGCTCTAAGCCTTATTCTTAAGGATCGGATCAACAAAGATCACTGTTGGCGAGGCGGCAACTGAATGGGCTTGACGAAGGCCTTTTTATGCGGGCTATACCACAATCCCATGCACGATCCACGATTTGAGAGATCTTCCCACGAGGACCCGTCCGCGAAAAGGACTCTTGTCAGCACAATACTGCCTCCGCTGCCGTGTTCGTGGTAGTAGGGCTGATTGAAGAAGACGGTCTCATAATAGCTGCTGATTAGATACCACGACAGCGTCTTGGATTGACTCGGATTCAGCTCCCTGTTCCAGTCGAACTCTGCAATACGGTTTCCTTCAGGAATCCATACCCAACTTTCGGTTGCGTCCGCGACGGCTGCATTGAAGATGATTCCGACAATCTTCTTTCCGCTTGTGTTCCGCACGCGAGTCGAGATGTTCCATCGATTGGAGTAGTCCGGGCGCCCGATCCTGACGAACGTTACGGGGCAACTGGCCGATGGTGCGTTTGTTTGCGAATGGATGGGAAGTGGAAGCAAAAATGCGAGGATTGCTAGGCCGGAAACACTTATGCACTTCGACATGGTGAGTTCTCCTGAGCCGCGATTCGACTCAAGCCACCAGGCCGACTGAACGTGCAGCCGGGAATCGTCACGGCTGTAAACTGAGAAGTGGAATAGGACCGATTAGTTGCCTGAGCTGGAAGGTTTCTTTCGGAAATCGGGCTTGACTGCGCACGTGTCAACCCGCGATCCACACTCAGGTTAGGAGATTGGCAAATCGCAAGGTTTTGCGTGCGTGATCGAAGAGCGCCGCAAGCGCAAATTCCTTAGAATAGTTTTGGATGGCTTTCACCGAACAATACGATGTTGCTGTGGTCGGCGCCGGTCACGCTGGCTGCGAGGCCGCCATGGCCGCCGCGCGCATGGGCCTCAAGACCGCGCTCATCACCATGAACCTCGACCTCATCGCCCAGATGAGTTGCAACCCGGCCGTCGGCGGCGTGGCCAAGGGCCACCTCGTGCGCGAGGTCGACGCGCTAGGCGGCATCATGGGCGAAGTCGCCGATGCCGTCGGCATCCAGTTCCGCCTCCTCAACTCCTCGCGCGGCCCCGCCGTCTGGAGCCCGCGCGCCCAGTGCGACAAGCAGCTTTACCGCGTCAAGATGCGCGAGGTCCTGGAATCCCAGCCCGGCCTCCACATCCGCCAGGCCGAAGTCGTCGACCTCGTCATTGAGGACGTGAAGGGTACGGGCTTTAGCCCGTACGATCATGCCTTGTCTCTTCAATCGGCTTTAGCCGCTGAGGGAACGCAGGATTCCCTCCAAATGGGCGACAGGGAAGGGAACTTGTCGGACGCGCTTGCAGAGATCCCCCGCCCCACGCGTCCCCACCGCCGCGTTCTCGGCCTCAAGCTCCGCGACGGCCGCAACCTCCTCGCCGGAGCCACCATCACCACCACTGGCACCTTCCTCAACGGCCTCATCCACTGCGGCGAGGAGCGTTACCCCGCCGGCCGCAGCGGCGAGCCAGCGAGTGTCCTTCTCGGCGAGGCCCTGCGCGCCCTTGGTCTTCGCACCTGCCGTCTCAAAACAGGCACGCCTCCGCGCCTCGACGGTCGCACCATCCGCTGGGACGCCTTCGAGGAACAGCCCGGCGACGCCGATCCGACGCCCTTCAGCTTCCGCACCAAGCGCATCGTCCAGCCACAGATCAGTTGCCACATCGCCTTCACTACGCCAGAAACTCTCCGCCTCATCCGCGAGAACGTGCACCGCTCGGCCATGTATTCCGGCCGCATTCAGGGCATCGGCCCGCGCTACTGCCCGTCCATCGAAGACAAAATCGTCAAATTCCCCGACAAGACCCAGCACCAGTTCTTCCTCGAGCCCGAGGGCCTCAACACCCACGAGGTCTACATCAACGGCATGTCCACTTCGCTTCCCATGGAAGTGCAGTGGCAGATGGTCCGCTCCATCCCCGGCCTCGATCAGGCTGAACTGCTGCGCCCCGGCTACGCCATCGAGTACGACTCCGTCGACGCCACCGAGCTCGACCGCACATTGCGCGTCAAGTGCATGACCGGCCTTTACCTCGCCGGCCAGATCAACGGGACAAGCGGATATGAAGAAGCCGCATGCCAGGGCATCATGGCCGGGATCAACGCCGCGCTTTGGCTCAAGGGCCAGCCGCCCTTCACCATGGACCGCACCGAGGGCTACACCGGCATCCTCATTGACGACCTAATCTCCAAGGGCACCAACGA
>Ga0182027_10000982_pt1 | contig 48104 bp, 44 predicted proteins | sample 712E1DmetaG_FD_121300 | JGI IMG/M metagenome (GOLD analysis project Ga0182027, IMG submission 121300) | Permafrost microbial communities from Stordalen Mire, Sweden - 712E1D metaG (Illumina Assembly) | ecosystem: Environmental > Terrestrial > Soil > Wetlands > Permafrost | place: Sweden...
CGGTATGTGCCAGGGATAACTGAGACATAATCTACTTTTTAATTAGAGTAGAAAGGGGTCTCAAATGGTCACTGGTGAAGTTGTCGGAGAAGGGGTATCTGATCAGCCGCAGCGACGCAAGTTCACTCCGGAGTACAAGCTTCGAATACTTCAGGAGATCGATTCCCGCAAGGACGAAGGTCATGGTGTGGTTGGTGAGATCCTTCGTCGGGAAGGGCTGTATGCCAGCCAAGTGGCGTCATGGCGAAACACTCTTGAGGAGGTTATTGCACGGGGCCTTCCGGAACGCAAGCGGGGCAGGAAGAAAGACCCGGCTCTAGTTTATAAGCAGGAGAACGAGAAGCTGCAACGCCAGGTTTTCCGTCTCAAGGAAGATCTTCGGCAGACCCGCCTGATCATCGAAGCTCAAAAAAAAATTGCGGAGATGTACCCGGGGCGGAGCCAAAACGACGAGAACACAGAAAGCAACGTCTGATGCAAGCAGCGCGCCTTGCCAAATACGGGGGTTGTTGCATCACGGCCGTCTGTGAAGCCTTGGAACTTGCCCGAGCCACCTTCTACCGGTTTGTCAGTCCGCGTGCGGCCTTTGCTGCCCGGCCGCGTCCTTTGCCCAGGAATCGGCTGAGTGATGAGGAGCGAGGACGGATACGCGCGGCGCTGAACGAAGAGCGTTTCGTTGACCGTACGCCTCGGGAGATCGTCCCGGTCCTGGCGGACGAAGGCGTGTACCTGGGCAGCATCAGAACGTTTTACCGTTTGTTGGCAGCCGATAGCGCATGTGTCGAACGCAGGTTGCAGGCACGGCATCCGGCGCACGTCGCTCCGGTTCTCAAGGCCGTGGCACCCGATCAAGTATGGAGCTGGGACATAACCCGCCTGAAAGGACCGTGGCGCGGAAAGTTCTATTTCCTGTACGTCATGATAGACATTTTCAGCCGTTACGTGGTGGGCTGGATGCTTGCTGAACGCGAGAACGCACGCAGAGCCCAGCATTTCATTCGCGAGGTTGCCCATCGGCACTTGCAACCCGGGCAGAAGGTGGTAATTCACAATGACCGTGGAAGCCCGATGAAAGCCGGTGGAACCGTTGAGCTCATCAAGATGCTGGGGCTTGAGCACAGTTTTTCACGTCCCCGGACTTCGGATGACAATCCCTTTTCCGAGGCACACTTCAAGACACTAAAATATCATCCACTCTTTCCTGCTTTTTTCGGACCGTATGACGAGACCCAACGATTCCTTGAGGGCTGGTTTTCTTGGTACAATGAAGAACATCGTCACACAGGTCTTAATCTGCACACTCCTGCGTCGGTTCATTTTGGAACCGTGGGCGAGGTGGTTAAAAAGCGGCAAGAAGTAATGGACTTTGCATACAGACTCAATCCGGAGCGGTTTGCAAAAGGCAGGCCGGTTGTAAAGTTAAACCCTGGGGTGGTGGGAATAAATCTGCACTTGAAAACGGAACCTGTCGTATATTCTGAAATGGAAATCCAAGAAAAAGGGGTCATGGTATGATCTCGCCCGACCATGATTCTACTCTATTTGGCGAGTCACAACTGTCTCAGAATTCCTGGCACATACCGCCGTACACGTCCTCGATCTGTTTTCGCAGGACTTCCTGCCGCTTTTCCGATATGGTAAAGTCCTCCCAGGTGTATTCCAGGCGTTGCTGAATCGCTGACCGTTCTTCCTCCGAAATGAGGTGCAGGCAAGAGTACTGAGCATTTTGATGAAGCGCTTTGAGCGTTTTCTCCCGTATTCCAGGCGCATTCTCCCGCATGGTCTTTTTGAATTTGTCATAGGTGTATGCGGAAATCCGATAGGGATTAAATCCAAAGTACTGCATCAAAGCATGCCCTGAATTGGTATCCATGAAGTCCTTGGACATGGGGAAATCGAAGAACAGACGCGTCACAAGGCTGTGGATCTTGCACCTGGCTTCGGTGCTCTGCTTGTCCGACTCATCGAATATCCGGTTCAATTCCCGCAGCCTTTTGTACTGCGGCGGCAAGATCCGAAAGGTCAGCTCTTTCCCCATGTGAGACAGCATGCTTATGGTGCGAGGGTCTTTCACGTCGCTTTTTGAGGCGTCGTTGTTCTCGATGACCTTGGCCTTGCACACGTTTTCCCCGCTGACATAGGCCGTCGTATGGCCCTTCTGGTGGGCAATGCGCATGAGGGCATCGCTATAGGACCCAGTCGGTTCACAGGTGATATGAAGCCCGGAAAAGCCCTGCTGCGACGCGAAACCGGCAAGTTCACGAAGCGTTCTTATCAAGGACATTGTGGTATTGGGCACTTCGTCCTGAGCAGCCTTTTCCTCCCTGGCTGAATTTCCCACGATCTTGCCCTGAATCTGCGCATAATAGTTCAATTTACGCTTGCTCACGTCAAATGCAACCGTCATCTTGTTTGTCGTGTCAACTTGAGCTATTTTGCTTATGATTAACATGCTGGTCCTCCTTTGATATGTTAAGGTTTTTTGATGTAGGAGTTAAGATTCCTAAACTACTCTTGGCGGGCCAGCATTTTCAAATCAGACACGAAAGTCTATTAATATATCAATTTTGACCGGTGGGCGTTTGCACCCCGTCGGGTGCTTCGAAGCGTCGCCGCGACCTAGGTTTTAGCAGCTTCTTGTTTGTCAGGAATACACCTTCGGCCAAGTTTGCGCGGCGAAAGGTGGCGGGCCTATGCTTCGACAGCGCTCAGCACAAGTCACGGGCAAATTAACTCTGTGTTAGTGCGGAATAAACAAAAAGTGTAGACCTCGCTTCAACAATAATTATATTATAATTATGGACAATATCGCCTTCAATTGGAACGTAAAGAAAGAGATCGGAAATTATAAAAAGCATGGTGTACGGTTCTCTGAAGCTGAGACTGTTTTTTATGACGAAAATGCAAAAGAATATTTTGATCCGGAACATTCTGAGGAAGAAGACAGATTCCTAATGTTGGGAATGTCCAGAAATTTAAGAGTATTAGTTGTTTCGTATTGTTATAGGGGATCGGATAAAATAATTCGAATAATTTCATCTCGGAAGGCGGATAAAAAGGAAACAATGGAATATTTTGCAGGAGGAAGAAAATGAAAGCAAGTTATGATTTTAGCAAAATGAAAAGTCGAAGGAATCCGTACGCTAGGAAACTAAAGCGGCAGATTACAATAAGAATTGCATCTGGAACCCTTGAATATTTCAGAGAAATGTCCGAGGAAACAGGCGTTCCATATCAAAACCTAATAGATTCTTACCTCGCTGATTGTGCCACTTCTCACAGAAAACTTCACACAAAATGGGCCTAAAACGGCCCATTTTGTTATAAATACGAAGAATGAAAACGCACTAACCGGTCGTTCAATTTTGACCGGTGGGCGTTTGTACCCCTTCGGGTACTTCGGTGCGTCGCCTCCACCTTGCTTTTAGCAGGTCCTTGTTTTTCAGGAATACATTCGTTGTTTGCAAACGTAAGTTGGTGGGCTTATGCTTCGACTGCGCTCAGCACAAGTCACGGGCCCTCCTGCGAGGACCACGAAGCGTGGCAAATTAAGCGCAACATTAGAGCTGAAAATGAAGAGATATAGGAATAGAAGTTATGCAGCACGCTTTCTGTGCGGTTTCCAATGAATTTCCGGCTTTTTGCGGTTTTCGGCGCAGTCGCGCAGAAATAAATTTATTAATTTTTGGTATGGAATATCGGCATCAGCGGCAATAGATTTGAAATAGTCGATCGTATCGTTTTCTAAACGAATCGTTACCTGCTTTTTTAGTTTCTTGATATAAGGATTCTTAATTGAATTGGAAAAATCGTAATTCTTTTTCATTTTATAGTCCTTTGTTTAATTGGAAGTATTGTCTTGTTTCAAATTTCGAAGCCTTTCGTGCGGAAATAATTCGGATCGTTTCATTCTTGGTTCGGTAACAATGGCAAACGGTAACGAGTCGAGCTTTGGAACTATAACCGAGCATAAGAAAACGATCCTCAGATTCAGAATGGGAATAATCTGGATTTAATCGTGCATATTCATCATAAAACACAGTTTGTGCCTCTTCGAAGGATATGCCATGTTTAATAAGGTTTGCTTTGTTCTTATTACTATCCCATTCGAAAGAAATATGTGGCATAATTCAAATATAATTATAATAACAATACAAAACAAGCTCTAACAAGGCCTTCAATTCTGACCGGTGGGCGTTTGCACCCCGTCGGGTGCTTCGAAGCGTCGCCGCGACCTAGGTTTTAGCAGCTTCTTGTTTGTCAGGAATAGTTAAACCACGTTTGCGAGGCGGAAGATGGTGGGCTTATGCTTCGACAGCGCTCAGCACAAGTCACGGGCAAATTAAGGCCAACGTTTAGCAGTAATAAAATGATAATAAAAACCTTGTTTTGTATGCATATTTAATGCATATTCATATGCATAAGGAGGACAAACTATGAGAACAACATTATTAATTGATGACGCAATACTTAAAAAAGCTTCTGATTTAACTGGAATTAAGGAAAAAACATCTTTAGTTAAATTGGGATTACAAGCTCTTATTTCTAGTGAAAGCAGCAAAAGATTAGCTCAACTTGGTGGAAGTGAACATGGAATTAAGTACATAAGAAGACGAAGAATTGAGAAATAGAATGGTTTTAATCGACACCTCCATCTGGATAGATCATTTTAACCGTAGTGATACCAACCTCGTGATTTTATTAAATGAAAATAAAGCGGCAACGCATCCTTTAGTTATTGGCGAGCTTGCTTGTGGAAATTTAAAGAACAGAAAATTGATTTTTAATTTATTGAATGCGTTGCCTTCGATCCAAGAAATTTCTAAGGATGAATTTTATTTATTTCTAGATCATCACCGCCTTTTTGGAACAGGATTAAGTTATATCGATATTCATCTTTTGGCTTCTGCTTTAATTTCAAACTGTTCAATTTATACTCGCGATAAAATATTACTATCCTCTGCAAATAAATTAAATATCGCATACAAATAGGAAACGCTAACAAGGCGCTTTCTTGACCGGTGGGCACTTTCCCTTTCCTAGCTTTTAGCAACTTCTTGTTTATCAGGAATACACCTTCGGCCAAGTTTGCGAGGCGGAAGTTGGTGGGCTTATGCTTCGACAGCGCTCAGCACAAGTCACGGGCAAATTAGGGCCAACGTTAGAGCGAATAATTAATGAAAATAATTGCAATAAATCAGGAAATGTGGTATATTTGTATTACAACGATGTTGTTGTATACTAGGAGGCACAAATGACTACTTTAATTTCCTTGAGATTACCTGAGAATATTTTAAAACCATTGGATAAATTATCAGAAAATTCTGAGCGTCCTCGGACCTATTTAATTAAAAAGGCCTTAGAAAATTATTTAGAAGAATATGAAGATTATGAAATTGCCATGGATAGATTACATGACAAAAAAGATGAGATTATTTCTCCTGCGGCATTAAGGAGAAAACTTGGTATATAAAATATTCTATAAAAGCTCTGTTTCCAAAGACTTAAAGCGATTGGATAAAGATGAAATAAAAAGAATTCTAAATGGAATTGAAGAAAAAATAGTATCCAATCCATTTTTAGGTAAAAGTTTAAAAGGCGATTTTAGAGGTTGCTACCGATATCGCTTTGGTGATTACAGAGTAATTTATTCAATTTCAAAAAATGAAATTTTAATCCTCCGAATTGGCCACCGAAAAGAAATCTACAGATAATAATACGCTCTAACCAGTCGTTTAATTCTGACCCATGGGCGTTTGTCCTTTCGTTTGTTTTAGTAGCGTTGTGTTTTTCAGGAATACACCTTCGGCCACGTTTGCGAGGCGGAAGTTGGCGGGCTTATGCTTCGACAGCGCTCAGCACAAGTCACGGGCAAATTAAGCCTGTCGTTAGCATTGAATAAAAATGAAGAATAAATCCAATTTGAAATCATAAAGAAACTAAAAAAGACACGAAAATGATTTCGCCTCCGGCCAATTAAACCGATAAATTAAAATCGCGCAATATTGCGCGGGAATTGTAAATAAATTGCAATTTTATTGAATTTATTGTATATTTATTGTACAATTGTACATAAGGAGATTAAATGAAAATAACTATTGATGCTTCAACAATTCTTGCAGTAGTACTAAATGAACCGGAAAAATTGCACCTTATTGAAATTACTAAAGATGCGCATCTTGTCTCCCCAATGTCGCTTCATTGGGAAATCGGAAATGCATTTTCATTAATGTTCAAGAAAAAACGTATTAATTATAGGGAGGCTATAGAAGCATATAAATCATATCAAGAAATACCATTGGAAATTATGAATATAGATATGGAAAACGCATTGGAAATTTCTCATGATTTTGGTATTTATGCTTACGATGCTTATATGCTTTCTTGTGCATTGGAAAATAGAGCTTCCCTGTTGACCCTAGATCGTCATCTTGCGGAAATTGCAATGAAATTAAAAATTAAAAATCTAAGAGGTGTATTATGACAGTTTTTACTTTTTCTAACGCACGCCAAAACTTCGCATCCTTATTAGATATGGCAAGCAAAAGCGGTGAAGTTTTAATTAAAAGACAAGATGGAAGAGTTTATAGCCTTAGACAACGAACTCAGAAGCGCTCGCCCCTTGAAATAAAAGGAATAAACACCAAAATGACCACCAAAGAACTAATTGATATCGTAAGAGAATCTCGAAGCGGAAAATAGAACCCGAACCAAAATAAATACAAAGGACAAAGAATCTATATTATTGAAATCAATAAATACGTATTCATGGTACCATTCGTAGAAGGTGATGAAGATATTGAATTAAAGACTATTATACCAAACAGAAAATTGACCAAGAAATATTTGGGAGGGTCAAATGTATAAATTATCAAAAGAAGAAACGGAATTAATGGATTCCGTAGAACGTGGTCGATGGAAAAGAATTTCCAATTTTGAGAAAGAAAAGGAAAAAGCCGTCTTGGCCGGAAGAGAGACATTAAAGAAAAATAAAAGAGTAAATATTAGAATATCCCAAGTCGATCTGGAATATTTGCAAAAACGCGCATTTGAAGAAGGTATCCCCTACCAGACATTAATGTCCAGTGTTTTGCATAAATTTGCTCACGGAAGACTAAAAGCCGCTTGAACGATGGCGCATATTAAAACGCCTAACCAGCCGCTAAATGTCGGCCGGTGGGCGTTCCCTGAGGGGCGTTAGAAAATTGACAATTTGTTAAGAGTTCGTTCTCCAGCCTGCGCCATTTCAAGCACATAAATCCCTTTACTTAATAAGGATGTTTCGAGAATAAAACCCTTGGGCGGAATGTTTTGTGTTGTGATCATCCGAATAACCCTGCCGGAAAAAGTCAAGAGCTTGATAACCGCGACGGCCTTTGAGTCCGCACCGGAAAGCGCGATCCTGAAATTCCCATGGGGAAGTTTTGTTATGGTCAATTGCCCTGTGTGCCGGGATGCTGCTTCCGAGTTCGGAGAAATGCGCGGGACAACGCTGACGCCGGCGCGGATGCCGTACAAGAATCCGTAGAGCGCAATTTTGCCCCTCATGGTTTGCTGCGGGGTAAACTCGGAATGTGCATACACATAACGGGTATTGAAATACACCTCACCCTTTGGCCAGATTGAATTATCAGGATAGCTGAAGGCCGTCATCCAACTTGGATTGCCCATAACCATGCCGCCGCCCCAATCCGCGGTATTAAAGTATGGCGTCATTCCAGGATGCTGGCCTGGAGTGCCGTCATCCTGACCTGAAATGTACATGGCGTCGACACTGCGTTTTGATGAAAGAGGCGTTGATGCCGTCGTCATAATGATCATATTCGCCGGATTTCTGCCCAAACCCCAGTCTGCTTCCAATACCAATGCATTCTCCAGCAGATCTTTGTCCGCCTGGGTTGTCGCAATTGCACGCGCAAGGATCGTCCGCTGGACATTCTGCTCGGTAGGGAACCACCCGGTATTATTGTCGGTTGCGCGCCGTGAAGGCCTGGAATTGCTGTAATTGACCTCACTGTTTTTCGCCTCGTTGATAATTGAGGCTTTCATGTTGCTCTGCAACGCAGGGTAATTAACGGTGCGCGTGGTGGTAAGATACGCGGCCGTTGCCCACAGTTGGTTATAGGCGGTTACATCGAGAATCGTCGACGTTGCACCGGTAACTTTACTTTCGGTATTAATGACGTTTTCATACGCCGTATTTCCCGTTACATTGTAAAGGTATGCGGCAGCCGTCATCTTGAGGTCCCTGCCCCGCACGTATCCGTCGCCGATACCCTGCTTGAAGTCCAGCATCTGATCGGTTAGTCCTAATCCGCCGGCATAGGTGTAAGCATTGACAGCCGAGTCCCGGTAGGCGTTCATCAAGGCAGTTTGACCGGCAATGCGGAATGCTTCGGCCAGCATGGCGCTGTTGGCGGCACTGGCCCATGCAGCCAAGCCGTTGGCGCCGGCCTGGTAAAAAACATTGCTCGCGTTGGGGTTGGTCAGTCCGTAGCCGTATCCCTGGCCGTCGCGCAGGTGCAGCCAGAAATCCACTTCATTTCTGGCTTCGTCAATAATGTCCGGAATGCCGTTGCCGCTCTCCGCTATGCCGAGGTTATCATCGGAAAGAACGCCGTTTGTCAAAATGTAGGGCAGTAGCATGTCGTAAATATTTGAAATGTGGCCCATGTTCCTGTCCCAGTCGGCCGCATCCGCATGCCCGCCAATGGCCCGCGGGTTGGTCCTGCCCGTGGAATAGGCTGCCCATGCATCGGGATTATCGTAGACATCCCCGCCTGAAAAAGTTGTCCAATTGGCATTGGTCGGCTGCATGGTTGTGATATAAACGACCGTGCTTGGAGGGCTGACACCCGGTATGTATAACGGACGGCGGGGAACCGGCCTCGTGTTGACGCTGTCAGAACCGATGCGCATGTAAAAATAGCCGCGTTCGGTTACCATAAACGGATCATGATAAACATCATTGGCAATTTTAAAATCCTGGCTGCAGCCGACTCCCTCAATTGCCAGGCGGTACGTTCCCGGCGTTGTAAAGCCGGTAAAATCAGCTTTCCACACACTTGACATGGTGAAATTGTATCCTTGCGCTTCGCCGGCGCTTGCTTTCCAGAAAGCAACCGTACCCACCTGCTGCGATGTCCGGCTGGCGGTGTTATACAGGTAGACGGTGTCTCCCTGAAAACTTGCGTAGTCCCTGGCGCCGCCATTGCCCAGCCAGCAGTACAGGTCGACGGCTTTAATGCTCTGTGCCGTCGAATAGCCCACAAGGTTGACATGCACTGCTTCGGAACGGCTGTTGTAAATATCGTACGTGAACGTTTTTGAGGTGGAATCGGTGCTGGTGTTTGCGTTTATCTGGAGCGTATAGGTTTTTCCCTGCACCATGGACGCAGGCAGTTTCAAATAAATGGAATGTTCCATGGTATGTTGATACGTAAAATCGCTACCTGACCAATCGCCCTCGAACATGCCGTTGAGTTTTGACTTCCGATAACAAGCGGCGGGCGCCAGGCCCGCTGTCCCGTACGCGGCATCGTCGCTTGATGTCAGTTTCCAGGAGGCGTTTGCCACCGCATTGGCGGTACTGAGGGCAGTGCCATAATTCACAAGGATATTGTTGGTCGCGTCATGGGCAAGATTGAGGAAAGCCGTTGGCCCCAAACCGTCATCCACAAAGGTAACATCCCCGTCCTTGAAACTGACCTGGAGGTAATCCTTATCAACTACTTTCACCTCGACAAGCTTTGACGCCAAGAGCGTCTGAAAGAATAAAAGTACCAGGATAAACCCTGCAACAAAAACAGCATTGTGTGCATAGTGTGCCTGTTTTCGCATACGTACTCCTCTTCTTAATGTCTTCTGCTGGGTACGGTTTCCTTTACTCATCGGCTCGCTTTGGAGCATAATTCCTGCAGCCCCTGCATCATATTGCTATTGTAATTGATAAATCAGGATCGCGTGTCCGCGACACTTCGTTCAAAATCACCCCTGGTGAGGTAGGTCGGCACGACTGAGCCGAACCCGACGGTCGTAATGACGTCCATGTTGTGCTCATTGGCGCCGAACAGAACGATGCAGCCGTTTTTCTTCTTCAGACGGTTCTGGAAATTCAGCAGCAGGGTCAGCGCACTCGAATCGAGATGGGATACCTGGGAAAAGTCCAGGGCAATTTTCGGCGAAACGCCGTCGCCCAGGGCTTCAAGAGCCTTTCTGAATTCCCCAACGAATTTCAAGTCAAGCCTTCCGTCTATTGACACAATGGTCCAAGCTTGCCATTTCTCAGTGCGGATATTCATGACGAAGTTGTCCATAAACCCTTCTCCTCCGGAAATGCTCTTTGCGTGATAGAGCTTTTGGTGATGACGTTGAAGTCCGTTGAGAAGACTATTGTATCATGGATGCACACAAGGTATCAATAAAGAATCATGAACCGGCGCGTGGCCGCGCTTGCATAAGGGTTTGACAAACCCCAGACAAAAATGAGCGATTCTGACAATGCCGATTGTCTTTACCTATGGACGCAGGTTGGGCGGCCTGGATTCTCAGTAATATATTGACAAAGTCCATAAAAAAGAGTATACTAGTAGTTTGACCGGCGGGAGTTGAAGTAATCACTCTTAGTGGCATCGTTTTCCAAAGGAGCATTATGATTAAGTTCTTGGCATTTCTGGTACTTACAGCAGCACTTGTCGCCTCTGCGGAGGACGTGGCGGTTTTTCCGGCGCAGGGTGTCAATACCGATCGCAGTTACATAGACGCTTTCGGGATGGTTCTTTCCCAGAAATACGCCAAGATTTCCGGCAAAAAGGTCCTTTCCCCCCTTAAAGCCGCCAAGGCTTTGTCCGGCGATTCGAGCCACGTTCAGGCTGCCGCAAAACTGGGCGTTTCCGAGTACCTGGAAATCGAAGCAGTGGGCTTGTATCTCAGCAAGAAGGAAGTCAAAGAGCTCATGACCGATTCCGCAAACGGCACGCACGTGTTCGTGAACGTCAACGGCAACAGCGACCATGGCAGCACCGACGATCAGGAATTGCTTGACAATCACAAGACGATCGTGACTGTCGCGCGTATGGGCGCGGGCGGCAACGAAATATACAAAGTGGAAATGACCCTGGTGACCTACGGCGACATCGAAGAGGCGAGCGACCGGATTTCCCAGGCGCTGTTTCAGAGGATCCCGATCGATCAGACGCGCGGAATGACCAACATCACGAGGCGTGAGGGCATGGGCAACAACCGGATGTACACTGAAAAACGCAAGGGGATCAAGGTCGGCGGCGTATTCCCGTATTCCTGGCAGAATAACGTGCCGGTTTCCTCAATGGTCACGATCGGCTTTGACATGCGGTTTGACACGGAAAGGTACTTCCTCGAAGTCGGCGGCGGCGGAAAAATCCCCACGAGCATGTACGATTCGAAATCGAATGCGTACGGCGGCGGCTATTTGGAAGTGGGCGGCGATTATTATATTCATCCCGGAAATATCGGCTGGTATGTCGGCGGCGGCGTCATTCCGGGTATTATCGCGAGCTCCGGCGGCAATTCCGGGATTTCCTTCGGCCTGGCGCCTTATATTCAGACCGGCGTCATGTTTCCGCGTATGTCAAGGGCCGCTTTTTACGGCGAATTCCGGATAGCCCAGCACGTCATGCCGATCACCGCGGGGTATACCACGACCGATTCAACCGGTCTTTATTACCCCTACGAGACAACCCATACGACGGTCATGCGGCCGCTGGAATTTTCAGTTGATTTCGGCATGTGCTGGTAAGAACAAGGGTACGTCCTACGCCGGTCCGCGCGTGCACCTTTGCGAATGCTCAAAGGTGCACGCGCGATTTCAGATTCGCCATTGATAGAATTTCGAAAACCCTGATTGCCTTGTCCGGCGATTTCTCGCTGGTGTAATCAAAGAGATTGCCGAAACTTCCGTAGTATCCCGCCAGGGTCGTGTTTGTCCGCGCGTCGATCAGGTTGAAATAAAAATTCATGTCATAATCATCCAGCGACTTGATTTCGTTATCCGGCTTGGGCTGCGAAAATCGGCCGTAATAGACGAGAAGGTAATCAATCGAGTCCGCCCTTGCGAGCTCAAGCGACGCACTGTTGAGCGTGTCAACCGGATAGTCGAACTTCGAAAAATGATCCAGCGCCTGATTTTGAAATGCTTTTTGCAATTCCTCGGAGCAGCACGGGACGGAAGGAAGGCTCTTGGAAAGGTCCTGACGCACGCCTGAAGCCAGCGATTTTGTAAACGACCCGACGGTATCGATTTCCGCCCCCGGTGACGTCGGAACGCGGAAATGGAATAAGTGTCTCGATAAAAGTTCCATTTCCTCGGCTGATTTCGAATCGGCTCTCATTTTTGCCACGTCGGAACTGTCGATATCATTTTTCGTGATCGTGTTTGCGAAGAGCCATTTGAACCTGCCTGTTTTTAGATCAATCTTGTCTTTCGTCCCGATCACATCGAGATCTGTCTTGTGGTTGAACGTGTATTTGACGGTGTCCTTAACGCATAGCATGCCTGTTTTTTCCATGATTTCGCCGAGCGTCTTGTCCATGATATCCTTCCAGTTGTTGTAGTCCGTGAAATACCCGGATACGCTATTCCTGGTAAAGCCGTGCACGACCGGGCATCGCTGCTTTACATCCCATAAAACAAACCGGGTGGACACGGCGAGATCCTTGGAATAGCCGACGGAATTGTAACTGTAATTGTTCATCTGTTGCATTGTCGGATTCGGCATCGTCATGGGCATCGGATACTGGGCTATTGGAAATTCCCCGGACGCAAGCGCCTGTTCGAAGGAAAAGGGAGAAAAGTCTGAACCCGGCTGCTCATCGGATGTCGTTGCGTTGAGCGAAAACGCGGGTCCGTCGGAGAATTGGGGCTTGTCCAGCGAGGAGTACGTTACTGCCCCTTTGGAAACGATTTTGAAGCCATAGAACAGAAGGACATAATCTGCCTGATGTTCGATCAGGACCATGTTTGAATTGACCGGCGGAGCGTATTTGCTTTCCAGGTCATTGTCCTCGGCGGGCGGCAGGATTTCCTTACTGCTCTTGGAAGAAACCTTGTCGAACCAGATGTCGTGAAAGTTCGCCTCCTTGACGAGATCATGGTACAGAAGCGCTTTGACATTCGCCTTTATCAGCGCGGTCATGTTGCCTTTTCCGAATTCATTTTTCACGTCTCCCGTGTAATCGACGGAAATATTTTTGTCGGAAAGCACAATTGCCAGGGATTTGCCGGGTTTCGGCTCGGCCTTCCACAGTTTGTTCAGGACAACGGACGGAATGCAATTGGCGAGGATCACGACGGAAGCAAGGCTGACGAGAAGTTTGTATTTCATGTAGTCTTCCTTGTAAGGCAACCATGACAAACGCACCACGACGAACCATGAAAAATACGTTCTTGATGCTCACCTGGCTAGAGAATCCTGCATCCCGATCGTGTCGGTAAAGTGCAAGGGCTGGCACTTGCTTATGGAAGATCTCATCTATTTATGGTATAATGAGGCTCGGCGCAATCGGACGTTTGTTTTCTGCGGGTAATAGCCGGTTCATCGCCATTTTAAAGCAAAATATCGACACAAAAGTAAATTTGTAAGCAGTAACAGAAAGCAAAAAGATTTCGGGAATGCCGAAGCGGCGGGAATCAGGCGTGTCTTCATGAATGGAGAACTGAATCAATTGAAATCAACTTTACTGCCCGCATTGGCGCTTTTTGTCGCGCTCATGCTGAATGTGGGCCATGCTGCCGATACCACCTTTGTTCTGGATACCATTGAAATAAGGTCGAATCACTACGTCGGGAATCGATACTATTTCAAGAATGAGAGATTGTTTTTTCAGAGTGATTTTGATGGCGTCTTTATTCAGTCGTCTAACCCAAACGTTACTAGGGATTATTTAAAATGGAAAAAATTATATGGATCGGAACTTTTCTTTCCCGCAGGTGCAACATTTTTGCTTGCTTACGGAGTGTCCTATTTTGTACTGAGCAAAGAAAATGTGAAGGATCTGTGGTATTTACCTGTTTTCGGGGCATGCTTGATTACTGTTGGGATCCCGACCACAATATTACGGCATAATTATTTCAGAAAAACATTAAAGGAATTCAATAGAAGAAAGCTATAACAAGCGATTCATTCTTGGCCGGTGGACGTATTCCCTTCGATAAAGACTCAGTCAAGTGCCTTGAGATTGCTTTTTGGCATGTTTCTTATGCCTACAAAACAAGAATTTGAATTGAATCAGTGCCTGTTCTATATTTGTATATATGTCGGAAATATCCCGGTTTTTCGGTATTATAATAGCGATCTATTTTAACGAACACGGAATACCACATTTTCATGCCAAATACGGAGAATTCAGGGGCGTTTTCAGCATTGAAGACCTGAATTTAATTGAAGGTTATTTGCCCAAAAGAGTTATATCATTAATTTTGGAATGGGCATTTCAACATCGAAATGAATTGAAAGAAGATTGGGATTTAACCCAAAGCAGTCAATTACCAAAGAAAATAGAACCATTAGAATAGGGATAATTTATGCATTGGGTCAAAAATGCAGAATATAAAAAGGATTATGAAATTAGTCTTGAATTTGAAAATGGAAATGTGAAGATTGTAAATCTTGAAAACCATTTGAATAGTGGAATTCTTAAAGATTTGAAAAATAAGGCCAATTTTTGCAAATTCAAATTGAATCATGATACGGATACGATTGAATGGGAAAATGGAGCTGATTTTTCGCCAGACTTTCTATACGAAATTGGCATCACATTGGCACATTCTTCTTCTGCGGCCTAAAATTCCTCTGCTTTTCCTCTCAACGTACTTTTTTGCAGACCTCACATCATTTTCCCCAGCATGTTGACCAGAGACTTTCTTGACATGACGCGAGAAATATTGGCAAATATCCAGTTTCTCATGCCCGAAATCACGGTTGGCTGCTTGCGGGAAGCAAGGGCCTGCAACGCATTTGCAACGACCATTTCCGGGGTTTGTGCCATGTTTTTCGGCAGGTCTTCCACCTTTCCGCCGGCATTGACTTGAAAATTGCTCGACGTGATTCCCGGGCAAAAACCCATGACAAAAACTCCCTTGGATTTTTGTTCGAACCACAGTGATTCCGAGAATGACGTCACAAATGCTTTGGTTGCGCAGTAAAGGCCGAATGACGCTATCGGCGTAAACGCTACGGCTGAGGAAATATTGATCAAAGCATCACCCGGTTTTGCGTTTTTCAGGTAGGCATGCGCCAACCGGACAACGGCTTCGCAATTCAGCCGCATCATGGCGATCTGTTTGTCGATCGACGTCTCGGCAAAGGCCCCAATGATGCCCACACCGGCGTTATTGACCAAAAGGTCATAATGATTTGAATTCAATTCCTGCGCGACCCTAAGCTGGCCGGCCTCGGTAGAAAGATCGGCGACAATATAGGAATGCTTTTGTCCTATAGTTTGAACAAGTTCTTTCAATTTGGATTCATTTCGGGCGACCCCGATAATACTGTAGCCTTCCTGCGAAAGTCTTCCGGCAAAAGCATTTCCAATTCCTTCGCTCGCGCCGGTGATCAAAGCTTTCTTATCCATAGTTTCTCCCTGCGGTCAATTTGTTGACAATGAATAATTGATGAGCGGCAGTTTTGTCCGCTGCCGCTCTTGTGCATTCGCCCTACTTGGATGCCGCGGTGACCGGTTTCTTCCGTTCGGCCGTGCCGACGATCGTGGCCCTCGCTAGTGCATGTGTAAAGAGATTGAAGCCAAGGAAAGCAGGGGTGGCGGTCTTGGGAATGCCAAGCGTTGCTACGTCCACCGCGTACACGGTAATAAAATAGTGGTGCATGCCGTGGCCCGCCGGCGGCGCCGCACCCAGGAACTGCCCGAGACTTGCATCATTGGGCAATTGGACCGCTTCTTTGGGAATCATTGTTGAATTGAGTGCGCCAGCTCCGGAGGGAAGGCTCGTAACAGTCGCCGGAATGTCCATCACGGCCCAGTGCCAGAATCCGCTGCCCGTGGGAGCATCAGGGTCATATACTGTTATCGCGAAACTCTTGGTTTCTTTGGGAAAGCCCTTCCACGTCAACTCCGGCGATTTGTCCTGCCCGCCCGCGCCAAACATCCCGCTCATCTGTGCCTGTTCCAAAACCTGACCGTCCTTGAGATCAACACTCGTGAGTGTAAACGAGGGCAGCTTGGGCATCTTATCAAATGGCGTTTCCTGCTTTGGGGCGGCTAGGGCAACCTGAACAAAAAATCCGAGAACAAGAACCTTTGCAAGGACCTTCATTGGGCCTCCTTTGTTAAGGGTCAAAACAATGTTGGAATGTCTTCGCACAAGGATATTAGCAAAATTTGTGCCGACAACAAACATGTTCACATGGCATCATAATTGCTTTTTTCTTTTTCATGTGTTCAAATTTCCCGGAAATATTTCACTTCATCAAGACATGAGTTTTGATTCTCCAGCGGGGATACATTGGTTATCTGCCAATATGCTATCAGCTGTGACAATCGGACCAGGAGGAATTATGAAAAGTAGGAAAATGATCATGGTTTTGGCTTCCATTTCTGCGACTCTGATTATCAACATCCAAGCTCAACCATTTCGCCATTTCGCGCTGCCCGGCGGCGTTGTACATACCATAAACTGCGATACGACCGGAGTGTCTGAAGGCGCCAGCGGCGCGAACGTGACCTGGACAATTGCACTCACGCCACACGACACTCAGCAATTCAATAACACTGCGGTGTCGCCAGCGAGTACGCCGTATGCCGCGAAGTATCCCTCGGCCACCAACGCGATCAAGGGCGTCGGAAAAAACATCGCGTACACCTTTTATCGAGTAGCGGGCGACAGCCTTTACACACTGGGGTTTGCGGACAGTCTCATTGCCTTTGCTTATTCCCCGCCGGAACTCGCAGCGATCAGTTCACTTGCATTCGGCAACTCCTTTGCCAATACGTATGCGTACCGCGAATCCACCACGGTTTCCGGTGTAACGTTTATTTCAAAATTTGATCTTACGCGTACCGTCACCTTTGACGGGACCGGAAGGCTTGTGCTGCCCTGGAAAACATTTTCTCATGCGATGCGGTACAAAGCAGTTTCATCCCAGACTGACTCGTCTATGTATAGTGGAATTCTCGCATCGGTTACCAAAACCGACGCGACCAGCTATAGCTGGATCGACACAACGCTTCCGGACAATACCGGTTTTTCCATTACGCGAACAACGACAACGTCCAGCATTGTGACGACATCGAGCACCGAGGTCAGCTATTCGGAGCCGGTGAATTCCGGCGTTGTATGGTCGCAGCGCAACGGCTCATTCGGCGCGGCCGATGCCGTTGTCGTCTCGTCGATTGACAATAGGCATACGATCAGGATATCGTCGGCAGCCAGGCTCGACCGGGTCCTCTTCACCGCCTACGACCTCAGCGGCAGGACCGTGGCGACCGCGCAGTGCAGCGCTGACGCATCGGGGCCTTCGGCGGCAAGCGGGTCTCTGAGCAGCCCATTGACTAAGGGCGTTTATCTCTATTCGCTCAAATCCGGTAGCGAGCTTTTCGGGCATGGGAAAGTGCTGGTCCGCTGACCGGACGGGTTCACGTCCGACATATTGTATGGCAGATGGAAACCATCACAGGAAGATTCCTCATTTTGGAAAACTGCCGTGGCCAACCGAATGGCCTTCAGGTTTCCAATCTTGCTATTAGCTTCCGGAACACCTAAATTATTAATACGAGAGCCACCTTTTCGAGGAGAAATTCCATGTTCCATCGAAGCTTCCTTCTGTCCATGTGCGTGTGCTTTTCTCTGAATGCGGCATCCTACGGAGGAAAAATTGGAATAGATTTTACTCTTTCCGAACAACCTACTATTGGAATGAAATGGCATATTTCCAAATTGTATTGTGTAAATCCATTTTTTGGCTTTCTCGCAGCTGGAAAAAGTGCTGACCAGGGAAACCTGCTTATTGTCGGTCTGGGAAATCAGTTCTATTTGCCGTCCTTCCTCGCCTTAGACCACTACATTAATATTTCGCCAGCATATTACGGATTTGGAGGTTCGGGATTTTTTGAGGGTAAGCTGTCGTACGGTTTACAATATCAATGTAATAATACTATTTCAATTTTCGGGGAATTGGGAATTGTCTATTATTCGCGAGACTACCTGGCTGAAACGTTTAGAAGCGGGGTCGGTGCGATATTTTATTTCAAATAGCATTGACGACATTTAGTACGATACGAAGGGTAAAGTATGATTAAAATAGCGGTTGTGGCTTTATCTTTTCTGCTATTATCCTGCAACACCGTGCCGCAAAATGTGCTTTCTAATCCAGATCTTTTGACGTTGCAGGGTACGTGGATGAGAACTGTTGTCAATGGCGTAACCATGACGATGACGTACTATTCGGACTATTTTGTTTCCTTCGATAACTCCTATTGTTTTAAGCAGAAAGTGGATCGAGCTGAACAGTATGATCGATACGCTCCCAATCCGATTCCATCATACGATACTACTTGTCATCCGGTTGAATTTATCAAAATAAATTCATCGTTTGACAATCTGCTTCTCACAGACAGCGGTTCGATTCCGGCGTATGTGTCGTCATTAAACGACAGCCTGTTCTTCAATTCCGTAGGTTACGCAAGGTATTCTGCTTACAATAGTATCCCTGTCAAATGCAACAAGTAATAGTGATCCACAAACAGGAGGTTTGAATGCAATCGCGTAGGTATGCCCTGATCCTCACTGCGGACAAATTTGAGGATTTGGAATTGTATTATCCGTTATTCCGCCTTGCCGAAGCGGGCTGGCAGGTTGACGTGGCGGCGCCGAAAAAACTTGAAATCAGCGGAGAGCACGGATACAGCATCGAGCCCACACTCACGTTTGACGAAGTGGATCCGGACACGTATGATTTACTCATCATTCCCGGAGGTTTTCCCGACGGAGCGCCCGCGACAATCCGTAAGATAAAAAAGGTTCACGAAATCACCCGGTCCTTTTTTGAAAAGGACAAACCTGTCGGGTCAATCTGCCATGGACCGTGGACACTGGCTTCATCGGACGTGATCAAGAACCGGCGCTTAACCTCATACTGGCACGATGGTGTTCCCGAAGAAATACGGGCTGCGGGCGGCGTGTGGGAAGACAAGGACGTGGTGGTGGACGGAAACCTTGTCACGTCGCGGTGGCCCATGGATTTGCCGGCTTTCATGCGAGAGATCATGAAGAAATTTTCCTGATTTCTCTTGCAACATTCCCACATATGTTATAATTTTTTCATGATATTTGTTTTCCGGCAGCCGCTCTGCAGGCGCCGCATGGCGAGGGCAGGCAGGGGGCTGGAACAACAAAAATCGAATCAGTTCTTAGTATAATAGGAAAAGTTCAACGCCTGGTAATCAAGTCCGGATGACTTTTCTTTCCTAAAGAGGCATCCGCGAGGTGAGGACCAAAGAAAAGCCGCAATCGGGCAATTCTCTGGTCTTTTTTTTTACCGCTGATTAACGCAGATTGAAGAGGATGCACAGAATTTTAACGAGGGAACAATATTCTATTCAAAGCAGACCGGATACAATGAAAGGACGGATATGAGCAGCAATAAGAAACTTGACCAATGGGTAAAAGACATGGCAGCGATGTGTCAGCCGGACGGCATTCACTGGTGCGACGGCTCGCAGGCGGAATACGACGAGCTATGCAGCCAGATGGTTGCCGCAGGCATGGCCACGCCGCTCAACCCTGGGAAAAGACCGGGAAGTTTCCTGTTCCGGTCGCATCCGTCGGACGTGGCGCGCGTGGAGAACAGGACCTACATCGCCTCAAAGTCAAAGGACGACGCCGGCCCCACGAACAACTGGATGGACCCCGCTGAACTGAAGAAAATCATGACCGGTCTTTACACCGGCTGCATGAAGGGCCGCACCATGTATGTGATTCCCTTTTCCATGGGTCCGATCGGTTCCGCAATTGCAAAGATCGGCGTTGAAATCACGGATTCCCCCTATGTTGTGGTCAATATGAGAATTATGACCCGCATGGGCAGCAAAGTGCTGGAAACCTTAGGGGCAAACGGCGAGTTCGTTCCCTGCCTGCATTCGGTAGGCGCGCCCCTTGCCCCTGGCCAGAAAGACTCGTCGTGGCCGTGCGCCCCGGATATCGACAAGAAGTACATCAGTCATTTCCCTGAGGAACGCACGATCTGGTCCTACGGCTCCGGCTACGGCGGCAACGCGCTCTTGGGCAAGAAATGCTTTGCGCTTCGTATCGCGTCTGTCCAGGCGCGCGACGAAGGCTGGCTCGCCGAGCACATGCTCATTCTCGGCATTACCAATCCGCAGGGCAAGAAAAAGTACGTCGCGGCCGCGTTTCCCAGCGCATGCGGCAAGACCAATCTGGCCATGATGATTCCCACGATTCCCGGTTGGAAAGTGGAAACCATCGGCGACGATATCGCATGGATGAAATTCGGGCCTGATGGCAGACTCTACGCGATCAACCCGGAGTCAGGGTTTTTCGGTGTTGCGCCCGGCACGTCAATGGATTCGAATCCCAATGCGATGCTCACGGCCCAGAAGAACTCCATTTTTACCAATGTCGTGCAGACTGCGGACAAGGATGTCTGGTGGGAAGGCATCGGGTACGACGCGCCCGAAGGCAGGAAGATCGACTGGACAGGACAAGAATGGGAAATGTCCAGCGGCAAAAACGGCGCGCATCCCAACGCGCGGTTCACGGCTCCTGCTTCGCAATGCCCGGTAATCGACCCTTCATGGGAAGATCCCAAGGGAGTGCCGATCAGCGCGTTTTTGGTTGGCGGTCGCAGGCCGACGACAATCCCCCTTGTGCATCAGGCTTTTTCCTGGAACCACGGCGTGTTCCTCGGGTCAATTGTCGGTTCAGAGACCACCAGCGCGAACATCGGCGCGGTGGGCGTCGTCAGGCGTGACCCGTTTGCAATGCTTCCGTTCTGCGGGTACAACATGGGCGATTACCTCGCGCACTGGGTCAAGATCGGGCAGAAGACTTCTGCGGACAAGTTGCCCAAGATTTTCTACGTCAATTGGTTCAGGAAGAACGGCGAAGGCAAATGGCTGTGGCCCGGCTATGGCGATAACAGCCGGGTGCTCAAATGGATATTCGAGCGTACCGAGGGCACGGCAAAGGCAGTGGAAACTCCCATCGGATATCTTCCCGAGAGCGACGCCATCGACACAAAAGGTTTGCCCGTGTCTGCAAAAGATATGAGTGAATTGCTCAAAGTGGATGTCAAGGAATGGAAAAAGGAGCTGGAAGGCATCAAGGAGCATTACGCCAAGTTCGGTTCACGGCTGCCCAAGGCCTTAAGCGACGAATTGGCCGGATTGGAAAAGCGTCTCGGATAGAGGAAATCCTGTCTTTAGTGGTTAAGAGGATGTCAAATCTTTTTAGTCATTGAGCCAAGGCCGGTGTTGACGGGGCCCGGAATTGTTATATATTTATGAACGCCCTCTGCGAAAATTCGATGTGCCTTTCAACAAAGGATATCAATGCCCTGGTTTATAAAATCAAAGACAACTGAAGAACAATCAAAGCCGGTCAAGGACGATATTTGGGTCAAATGCGACTCGTGCAACGCGCATGTTTTTAAGGAAGACTGGTACAATTCTCTCAGCGTTTGCCCCAAATGCGGGTATCACGGCAAACTCACCGCCTATGAACGCATCGGCCAGATCCTTGACATGGACACATTCAAAGAAACGTATGCCAAGATAACGCCGAACGACCCGCTTACGTTTTCCTACTCCAAGGGTTCCTATAAGGACAAGATCAATGAGACGCGGGAAAAAACCGGGCTCAACGAATCCGTGGTGACCGGGACCGGCAAGATCTTTGAAATGCCGGTTTCCATCGCGGTCATGGATTTCAGGTTCTTCGGAGGAAGTCTGGGAAGCGGCACCGGAGAAAAAATTCTTCAGGCTGCGAATTACTCGTACGAGCACAAGGTTCCGTATATCATCTTCTCGTCCTCCGGCGGAGCGAGAATGCATGAGGGCATATTGTCGCTCATGCAAATGGCAAAGACCTGCGCGGGAATAGCGCGGCTAAAGGAAAAAGGCATACCGTACCTATCGGTACTGACTGATCCGACGACCGGCGGCGTTTCCGCAAGCTACGCCATGGTGGGGGATGTGAACATCGCAGAGCCGGGCGCACTCATCGGTTTTGCCGGGCGGCGCGTTATCGAACAGACCATCAAACAGAAGTTGCCCGAGAATTTCCAGACGTCGGAGTATTATCTGGAGCACGGTTTCATCGATTGCATTGTCGAACGGAAACTGCTTAGGGAAACGATCAAGAACATTCTGCTGTACAATTGTCGGTGACCTCACCCGTCCCGCGGGACACCCTCTCCCGCAGGAGAGGGTTATTCCCCTGCGGGCACTTCGAAGCGTCGCCCGAAGGGCGGGGATGAGGTCGAAATGAAATCTTTACTGAAAAGAAGACACTGAACATATGAGCGATTATTTTGAATTTGAAAAGTCGATTGCCGAAATGGAGAAGATGATCGAGAAGCTCAAATCGATCGCTCCTGAGAAGAACAACTACAACGACGAAATAGCCGAGCTTGAAAAGAAATGCGTGCAGCAGAAGACCGAGCTGTATTCCAAGCTCACGCCCTGGCAGACGGTGCAGATGGCGCGCCATCCCAAGCGGCCGGTGCTGCAGGATTACATCAGGTTGATTTTCACGGATTTCATCGAGCTCCACGGCGACCGGTGCTTTGGCGACGACCAGGGTTTGATCGGCGGATTTGCGACCATCGGCAAGCGCAAGGTGATGCTGATCGGCCACAACAAGGGAAAAAACGTTGACGAAAACGTGGTTCGCAATTTCGGCCAGGCAAAACCCGAAGGGTACCGCAAGGCGCTACGGCTCATGAAACTCGCGGAGAAATTCAACCTGCCGGTCCTTTGTTTCATCGACACGCAGGGCGCGTATCCCGGCATTGACGCGGAAGAACGCGGCAACGCCGAGGCGATCGCCCGCAACCTCACGGAAATGGCGCGGCTTGCCGTGCCCGTGATCGCGCTTGTCACCGGAGAAGGCGGCAGCGGCGGCGCCCTGGGCATCGGCGTTGGCGACGTCATCCTGATGCTGTCGCACGCGGTGTATTCCGTGATTTCGCCCGAAGGCTGCGCGTCCATTTTGTACCGCGACGCGGCGTTCTCGGCCCAGGCCGCGGAGTCGCTCAAGATCACGGCGCCTTCGCTGCTCGAACTCGGCGTGGCCGACGAGATCATTTCCGAGCCGCTTGGCGGCGCGCACCGCAACCACGACCAGACCGCGCAGGAGATCAAGCGCGTGCTGCTCAAACACCTCAAGCAGCTGACGTCATTGTCGACGTCCCGGCTGGTGCGGCACCGGTTCGAGAAGTATTCGGCGATGGGAAAATTTGCAAAGTAGAAAAGGATTTATACAATGGCAACGTCGAAAAAACTGATCAAAGAAAACAAACTCCACAAGATACCCTTGCGCATCACGGATACGACGCTGCGCGACGGCCACCAGTCGCTGTGGGCCACGCGCATGCGCACCGAAGACATCATGAAGATCATCGACGTGATCGACAACGTGGGATATTACTCGCTCGAGTGCTGGGGCGGGGCCACGTTCGACGTGTGCCTGCGGTTTTTACGGGAGAATCCGTGGGAGCGGCTGCGGCTCATCAAGTCAAAGGCCAAGAAAACACCCCTGCAAATGCTCCTGCGGGGCCAGAACCTGGTGGGGTATAGAAATTACGCGGACGACGTGGTGGACCGGTTCGTAGCCCTGGCATGCGAAAACGGCATGGACATTTTCCGCGTGTTCGACGCGCTCAACGACACCCGCAATATCGAGGCGGCGGTGCGCGCGGTGAAGAAACACGGCGGCCACGCACAGGGCACGATCTGCTACACCATCAGCCCTGTGCACTCGATCAACACGTTTGTAAAGTACGCCAAGGAACAGATGGCCATCGGCATCGACTCGCTGTGCATCAAGGACATGGCCGGCATCCTGTCGCCGATTTCGGCGGAGAAACTCGTGAGCGCGCTTATCAAGGAAGTCAACGTGCCGATCCAGCTCCACTGCCATGCGTCAAGCGGCATGGCCGCCCCGACGTACGTCGAGGGGGTTCGCGCGGGCGCGGGCGCAATCGACTGCGCCATCGCCGCCATGGCCGGAACCTCCAGCCAGCCGCCGGTGGAAACCATGGTGGCGATTTTCTCCGAGACCGATTACCACGCGGACCTCGACCGCGATGCCATGCTGAAGGTTCACCGGTACTTCGCGGACCTGTATCCGGCGCGCAACACCGACACCACGCTGTCGTTCTGCATCGACCCGCAAATCCTGATCCATCAGATTCCGGGCGGCATGATCTCGAATTTCCGGTCCCAATTGTCCCAGCAGAACGCTCTTGACAAGCTGGATCAGGCGCTCACGGAGGTCTCCCTTGTCCGCAAAGACCTGGGCTGGCCGCCGCTGGTCACGCCAACGAGTCAGATCGTCGGCACCCAGGCCGTGATGAACGTGCTCTCGGGCGAGCGGTACAAGATCGTGCCCAACGAGGTCAAAGATTACTTCCGCGGCCTATACGGACGCGCGCCCGCAAAGATGAACGCCGAATTGGCAAAGAAAATACTGGGCGACGAAAAACCGATTACCGTGCGTCCCGGAGACACCATTCCTCCCATGCTTCCCAAGGCGACCGAGGGCATCGATCCCAAATACATCAAGAACGAGGAAGACATCATTTCGTACAGCATCCTGCCCGAGCCGGCGCTCGAATATTTCAAGTGGCGCGATGCGCCACCCGGCGCCCGTCCGGAAATCCCGGCGGACGCCGCGTACAAGAAGATGAAGGCCGAGGCGGACAAGCGCGCGGCTTTGCCTGCCCCTGCGCCCAAGGAGCCTGAGGCTGCGACGCTCGACCAGATCCTGCATCCCGATGACTACAAGGGGCTGAGTGAAATCCTTGCCCAGGCCGGCGGCATGCGGCTCGATGAGTTGACATTCAAGAAGGGCGATTTCTCGCTGTCCCTCAAGTCGGACACGGTGAAAATACCGGTTGTTCCCAAACCCGTCCCGCCGGCTGCGGCGGGGGAGAAAAAACAGGACAAACCGGCTGAGGTGAAACCTCCGGCGGCGGTGAAGCAGGAAAAACCCCCTTCGGCGGCCGCGGCTGCGCCGGCCGGACTTTCGATCAAGGCGCCGCTGGTGGGTACATTCTACTCGACCGCAGGCCCGGGCAAACCGAAGTTTGTCAAGGTCGGCGACGTGGTCGAGGCGGGCGGCAAGGTGTGCATCGTGGAGGCCATGAAGCTCTTCAACGAAATAGTCGCTCCGGTCAAGTGTCGGATCGTGGCAATGCTCGTGGAGGACGGCAAGCTTGTTGAAAAGGACCAGCCGCTCATCGCAATAGAAGAAATCAAGTAATCGGTTATCCCACCGCTATTTCGCAGAAGGCGTTGACTTTTTCAAGTTCGTCGGACAGGACCAGCTTGAGGGCGTCGATGTCGTCGGATGATATTTCCAGCCTGTCAACAGCGACCCGGCAAAGCCGTGGCGATACGTAATCCTCATCGATGGTGAGTTTCAGCTCATAGCAGAGATAGTCCGCGTAGTGGCACAGCGCGACGATGTCCGCATGGTCCGTGACGCTTGCCGGGTCGTGATGGCGGATGATCGGCAGCGAGATCTGCGACGGCAATTGCCAGCTCGCGGTGAGCCACTGCGCAACATCGGTGTGCGTGTATCCCAGGGTCTCCTTTTCCGCCTCAAAGAGCGGTAGTTTTTTCTGTTTCGCGTGCTTGAGCGCCTTGTGAAAATCGTCGTGAAGGTATTGTTCCATGGCGACCTTGCCGATGTCGTGGAGCAGACCCGCGCAGAACGCCTCCTCGGCGTCGAAAAGGACGAATGACCGCAGCCGCTGACTGAGAAACCGGGAAATGAGTCCGCAGCTCGTGCAATGCCGCCAGAACGCGACCCTGTTGAAATGCGACGATTTTTTCTCATGCGGAAACATGTCGAACACGGTCAGGCTCAGCACGATGGTGTTGATCACCTTGAAGCCGAGGATGACCACCGCGTTGTGAATGCTGGTGATGGTGTGGGGGACGCCGTAAAACGCGCTGTTGGCCAGGCGCAGTATTTTGGCTGACAGCGCCAGGTCCTGGCCGACCACAAAGGCGACGTCGCTGGAAGAACTTGACGGATCGTGCACGATCTGCATGACCCGCGTCACGATCCCGGGTAGGGTGGGCAGATTCGTTATCTGCTCAATCTTGTCCTGAATATGCTTTGTGGCAGTCACAGCGTCCTTTGGCGAAGCGGTTAGCGACTATATATAAATTATCTACGCATTTTGCGTAGATAATAATCACAGCTACAGCAATCCACCAGCGAAGCAGGTGGATTCAAAGTACATGGTAATTGTACGTTTTCGGACAGGATTTTTCATCTGTTTTTTTTTCGCCCGATGAAATAAGACCCATGGCGAGCTTCGCAGGTTTTATCATTTATTATACGCGCCTTTGCCGCAGCAAAGTATTTTTTTCATGTTTTTGGCCCCTTTCAAGGGTTGGGGAAGAGGAGAGATTCTCAGATGATTGACACAGCGGTCCGGAGCTGTATTGCTGCGGGAATCCTTTTGGCTTTGCTGTCGAGTCGGACGTTTCCCCAGTTTGAATCGTCTCCGGTAATCAACTGGTACGGCCTGGCAGGGCTCGAACATACGGAGTCGGCCAAAACACTCGGGTTCGGACGCCTTGTCGTCGGCGCGCACGGCGACATGAGTCTGGACAATGGGTTCTTGCCCATTGCGGTGGTTGACACACCTCGCAGGACGCTTACGCCTTCGGCGTATCAATACGGCGTGTATCCTTATATGTCAATCGGCATTGCAAAAATCCTTGATTTTTCGGCAATGCTCCCGGTGTACTTTGACAATATATCCACACCGGACACGTCATTCGGTGGAGTCCAAGGCGGCATCGGTGATTGTGAATTGAAGCTTAAATTGCAGGTGCTTCCGCATAACCAACCGCAGCTTGTCGATCTCGGCCTTTCCGCCGGGGTCAGCCTGCCCACCGGCGACAGGAGCCATGGATTTTTCCCCCGTCACTCCTATTATTTCCTCAAGGACTCCACACTGCTGGCGCCAAACGGAACCGCCGTTTCCGGTCTTGCCGGCATCTTTTCCTCCGGTGTTCCCGAGTTTGACATCATGGCTCTCGTAACGCTTAACGGATGGGAAACGCCTGATTTTACTCGCCTTATGTTTCACATGAATTACGGCCTACGCATGTTTTCCAAGCACGGGTTTGACGACGTATTTCTGTTCAACGCGGGACTGGAGTATCATCCCGCCGGATGGGTCGGATTGTTCACGGAAATGAGTGCGGAACCTCGGTTGACAAACCTGATAAGCAAATTCAATCCGGGCCTAGATGCCATCAGGATAACGCCCGGCTTTACCCTGACGCCGAGCGGCGGTCTGTTCCTGACCGTCTCAAGCGACATCGGGTTGTCGTCACAGGACCCGGTTGCGTACGCGGTGCACAACGGCGTGCTGTGGTCCCGCGTTCAGCCCTCGTGGCGGCTGTGCGCCTCGATCGGCTGGTCGGGCTTTCTCGGGCGCTCCTGGCACGGCGGCAACGAAATTGCGCACAATCCGAATGCGGATCAGGACAACGACGGCATCCCGGACACTCTTGATAAATGCCCAACCGCGCCTGAAGACAAGGACGGATTTGAGGACGACGACGGATGTCCGGATTTTGACAATGACAAAGACGGAGTTCCCGACACGGTTGACCAGTGCCCGAACGAACCCGAGGATTTCGACGGGTTTGAGGACGCCGACGGATGCCCGGACGTCGACAACGATCATGACGGCGTGTGCGATCCGTGGGTTGCGGAAAAAGGGCTCCAGAAAAAGTACGAAACGGCCTGCGTCGGCAGCGACAAATGTCCGAATCTCGCGGAGGACATCGACGGCTTTGAAGATTCCGACGGATGTCCCGATCCGGACAATGATCTTGACGGAATTCCGGACACTCTTGACAAATGCCCGAATGAGGCGGGGCCCGCGGACAACAACGGGTGTCCCAAAGGCGCCGGCGTCAGCGCGGCTTCCGGGCGGGCGCCGCAGGGTCAGGCCGCGGCCAAAGAGATCAGGCGAGGCCGGCTGATTCTCAAGGGCGTTGAGTTCCGGCAGGGGACATCGGAACTCGTTCCGGAATCGTATTCGATGCTTGACAATGTGTATGAATCGCTCAAGGCATATCCCGAGGTGAGAATTGAGATTTCAGGATACACCGACAACACAGGCAACCCCGTTGCAAACAAGAAATTATCCTTGCGCAGGGCCGAAAAAGTCAGGGAATACATCGTGCTGCACGGTATCGACCCCGGACGGATCACTGCGGTCGGCAGAGGCGGGGAAGATCCGATAGAAGACAATAAGACTGCGGAGGGTCGTTCGTTCAACCGCAGAGTAGAGATGAAGCGGATAGATTGACTTATGCATTGATGCAGGGACAGGGCAAATGACGGGAAATCGGCTTCTCATCTCGTGCGGCGTCGTGTGTCTTGTCCTGAGAACCGTCACCTGGGCAACAATCAACACAGACGGGCAGACCGGCGTTCTCCGAACACTTTCCGCCAAAACATCCGGGGCGCTCAATCTGAATGTTGGTGTTGGCGGCGCCGTATCCCAATCACCCGACTATGTTCCGGCTGAAAGCGTCAGGCCCAACGATACGACCATCGACCGGTTCATCCTGAACTCGTCGACCCTCATGTCGTCAAATCTTTTCCTCTCCCTTGGAATACTCAACGCTTGGGACATGGCTGCGGCGCTTCCCTTTTACTATGATTGGGCAGGGTTTGGTGATCTCAGGGACGGCGGATTCGGGGACCTGGAATTATCGACGAAGCTCATGATACCGCCGGTCGGTTTTGATAAGAGTTTCTATCAGGCTTTCTATCTCGCCGTGACCCTTCCCACCGGCATGAAAACCAGCGGGCTTTTTCCGCGCCATGCGCACCTCGACGCTGACAGGGACACAAACGCCGCACTTTTTTATACCACGAATTTCGTCACGATAAAGCCTATGGCCCTGTTCACTTTCGATATGCACGCCGCGGCCCCGGTCAAGGTTCACGTCAACATCGGGGGTGCATTCACAAACGTGAGCAGACAGAATACACTTGTTACCGGGTTGTCACTGGAGTATTCGCCCTCGGAATTCATTTCCCTGTTCGGCGAAATCTGGGGAGAGTCGCGGTGGAGCAGTCTGTCATCGGGCTATGATATTCGCAGGGACCCGCTCTATGCGTCTCCCGGCCTACGCATCACGGCCCCGAACGGCCTTTATCTCACCCTGGCGGCGGACCTGAGCCTTTCATCACGGCTGCCCGAAGACCGGAACAATTGGAATTCGCACGGATGGCGATACTCCACGGGAATTATTCCCGATTACGGAGTGCAGATTTCCATTGGTTGGGCCGGAGCGGTTTCGCAACCCGTGACGGACTCGGACAAGGATGGCATCAGAGATGATGCAGACCGTTGCCCGCACGATCCGGAGGATCTTGACGGATTTGAGGACGCCGACGGATGTCCTGACGTTGACAACGACAAGGACGGGATCTGTGACCCGTGGGTCGCGGCACAAGGCAAGCTTGCCAAGTATGCGAAGGCGTGCAAAGGATCGGACCAATGTCCAAACCAGCCTGAGGACTTCGACGGGTTTGCCGACGACGACGGTTGCCCTGATCTTGACAACGATAAAGACGGCGTGCCGGATTCCCTTGACCAATGCCCTAACGCGCCTGAGGACCGGGACGGCTTTGCCGACGCCGACGGATGTCCCGATTTTGACAACGACCGCGATGGCGTCCCTGATTCGATTGATAAATGTCAAAACGAGCCAGAGGATATTGACGGATTCGAGGACCTCGACGGTTGTCCCGACCCTGATAACGACAAGGACGGAATTCCCGACCTCCTCGATAAATGTCCTAATCAGCCCGAGACCTTCAACGGCTTCAAGGATGACGACGGCTGTCCCGACACAATTCCGAAGCCAAAGAAAGAACCTGATTTTCCGAAGCAGCAGGTCATGCGCGGCATCATTTTCAATGGCAATACCGCGGAAATCACCTTTGATTCCTTTCAATGGCTTGATCCCATTGTCAAGTCCTTGAAGGAATATCCCGAGATTGAAATCGAGGTCTGCGGATACACCGATGCCATGGGCAATTTTGCAAAGAACATGCAGCTGACCCAGATGCGGGCTGAAGCGGTACGGCAATACATCATCAATCAGGGAATCGATCTTCATCGTGTCCATGCCGCTGGTTTCGGATCAAGCAACCCGATTGCCGACAGCCGGACTGCCGCTGGCAGGGCGCAGAACCGCCGCATCGAGATAGTACGGACGCGATAACGCCGTGAATACGTTGCAACCATCCCCGCGCTGCCGCGCTCTGCGTGTGGTGTTCTGGGTCCTTTTGTGGATAGCCCCATCCGGCGCCAGCCAGCTGCGTCCCGCGCTGGCGAAGCTCGCTCAAAAAGACACCGTCTGCAAAGTATGGGTTATATTCACCGATAAGAACGACTCTCCGCGGACTCCGCAGTTGTCGCCGCGAGCCCTTGCACGCCGCAAACGGGCAGGCATCGACGGCGCAACCGCTGCCGACATTGCCGTTTCTCCCCGGTACCTTGCCGGATGTGAACGCCTGGGCTGCAGAGTTTCACAGGTCTTCAAATGGGCCAACGCGGCGAGCGTCGCGGTCCCTGCGGCGCGGCTCCACGATCTCGCGGCCATCGCTTATGTCAATGATATCGTCGGGGTCAGGACATTTTCCGGCATTGCCCGTCCCCGTCAGGGCAGCGGCCTTGCGAAAAAAAACTACTTCGATTCGTCGAGTTTGTACGGGGTCAGCTTCGGGCAGCTTTCGCTTTTGAACATTCCCGCGGTTCACCGCTACGTATCCAAGACGCTGTCCGCGTCGCCGGGAGCGGGCGTAATCATCGGCCTTTTTGATACCGGCTTCCGGACAAAACACGCGTGCCTTTCCGAATTCACCTCGGGCGGCCACCTGGTCGCGGACAGCGATTTCATCGACCATGACGGGACGGTCAACGATCCAGACTCTGTTGTCAATGACATGAATAGCCCGTATTACCACAACGATGAACACGGGTCAATGACGCTTTCGCTCATTGCCGGGTATGATCCGCCGAACTTCGCGGGCGCGGCATGGGGCGCACGCTTCATTCTGGCCCGGACCGAAGACACGAAGCTGACCCCCGATGGCGAGATCGAAAAGCATTACGAGGAAGATAATTGGGCAGCGGCAACGGTATGGGCCGAGAGTCTGGGGGTCGACATTGTCAGCAGTTCCCTGGGGTACCGCGACGGATTCACGTTTCCCGACACGGACTACACCTATCGGGACATGAACGGCCGGACCACCATCATTTCAAAAGCCGCAAGCCTGGCCTGCAGCCTGGGAGTCATCATTGTCAACGCAATGGGAAACGAAGGCGCGATTCCAGGATCGCTGGTTGCACCTGCGGACGTGGACAAGGTTATTTCGGTCGGCGCCGTCAACAGCAATCTGACGATCGCCGGGTTTTCCAGCTGTGGTCCGACCTCCGACGGCCGCATCAAACCGGATTGTGTGGCACAGGGTGTGGATAATGCGGTGCCCGACATTTACGGCATTTCAAACGATTCCTATACTTTTGCAAGCGGAACGTCATTTGCCACACCGCTGGTTGCGGGCGTGTGCGCTCTTGTCAATCAGGCCCATTCGAATGATCCGCCATCCCTCATCCGCAGCAGGCTCTTGTCCTCATGCGCGCTGGTGCCCGGCCAGAGCGTCGTGAACGATTCCTTCGGACGGGGCGTGCCGAATGCGAAAATCGCCTGCCTTCCGAACGATGTTCCCGTATCGCAAATCACGATCTTTCCGAATGTCCTCAATTTCGGCAAGAAATTTCAACAGTTGAAATTCGAATTCGAGGGGTCGGCCGACTCACTGGCCTTTTCGGCCGCTATTCGATCTGTCGATGGAGCGCTTGTGTGGACCGCGCAGGTCGTTGCGAAAAGCAACGTGCTCGTGCTGCCGTGGCCGCAGCCGGGAAGAACAGTCGCTCCGGGAGTCTATTTCTTCATTGCCAATTACGCGGGGAAAACGTATCGCCAGAAATTCATGGTGACCGGCTGACGCCTGCGCACTGCCGGCGCCCGCCGCCGAACGCTTACCCCGGAATAAGCCACTGAAATCCCCAGCGAAAGGTGACGCCGGGCATGAAATAGCCCGGTTCGTAGGAATACTTGCGATTCAGGAGATTGTCTATTTTGTAAAACAAACAGAATCCCTGAATGTGGACCGCGGTGACGAGTGAAAGGTCGAGGATCTCCCTGTTCCAGGTGGTGATTCCCGCATAGGAAACGGGGTCCCGGTTGCTCCAATAATCGAAATTGAGGTCTGCCGTGATGTGCTCGCGGCCGGGAATCGGGTCGGCCTGATAACTCAGGGCCGTCTGGGACTTGACATAAGGTCTTTTGTCCGAAAGCATCATGCGTGAGCTGAGCGCAAAACCCCAAACCCTTCCCACCACTGGCGTTACCATAAGGGAATATGAAGGTTGACGGTAGGGCATCATATTGTCCGGCCAGAATCGTCCGGACAGTGCCGTGTCGACCCCGGACACACCGCAGAATCCCGCTGAAATGCCGATTTTTCCATACCCGGTAAACATGTCGGCGCCATAGGCCCGGTACGCGTCGTTGTAGGATTCCAGGGAACCGCCGATGGAGTCATAGGGGAGAACAAACGGCAAATGGTCTTGCAGAAGAAATACGTGAACACGGTGCATTCCCTCGAACAGGGTCCCGAATACGGAATAAACCATGTCGCCGTGCAACACCTGGCCCGCCGGCTTGACCGCTGCGGTACCGGCCGAAAGGGAAAACGACGCGTACAACGGTCCCAGATTTGCTCCGTGGCGAAACCCGACCCGTAGGTCTTCAAGCGTGGCCGTTGCCATAGAGGAATTGTACTCGCGCTGGTCCTTGTACTCGCCATGCGCCGAAACGGAAAGCGTTTCGGCGCCGAACGCTGCATAAGGTTCGAGGCCAAGGCACAGGTCGTTATTCCGGCCCATTGTCTCGTTTACCAGGGCCGAGGCTGTCGGCGTATAGAGTCGATGGCCTTCGAGGTCCGCACGGCCGTCGATGTTCATGGCCACTGCCGGCGAGAATTTCAGTCCCCGGAGTTCGGTTCTCAGAATGTTTTCGTACCGCGACACGGTCCGCCACGCGAGGGAGGTTCCGCCGCCAGTGGAATCGGACACCTGGGTAGCCTGCTCGGTTCTCGAATCCGCATAGGAGTAGGACGCCGAAATTGCCGCCGCAGTTGATGGATGAGATTCCAGGGCGAGCGTCATCAGGTTCTCGTTGGAGGACGGGTTGCGTCCGCCGTTTGCAAGCAACGTGGTGTCCTGAAACGAATAGTCGTAAAACGTCCTGATGTCGTTTGCCGTGTTGTAATTAAACGGGGCGAGGCGGCGGAAGTTCGAATACAGACCGACGTCTATCGTTCTTGTCAATGGACGAACGAAACGCACGCCGAGCAGGTTCTCCAGGAACACGCCGTTTTCCCACAGCACGTCGGTGTGAGGCGAGACCAGGCCGTGCGTATTGCCTGCGATAGTTACCCCCAGCGGAGAAGAAAGCGTTGCCCCGCCGGCCTCGGTGCCGAAAAGAAGGTCGGTTCCTCGGATGGCGTCCGCCTGGTCCCCGAAGGCATTACCGTCCGGAAAGATTGTGTTCGACAGCAGCGGAAACCCGTACAAAAGGAATCTGCTCTGGCTGCTGGAAAGGGCAAACGGCACGGCGACCACCTGGGGCATAGTGCTAAGAACCTCGGAAATGCCTCCGGCATTTGAATTCCTGATCCTGTACGCGCCCACGGCGTCGGGGTCGAACACCGAATCCAGTGATGCGGGAAACGCCGTGTACTGTTGAAGGTCCCGGTTCCTGATTTGGACAAGAGAATCAAACGCGGCTTTTCTTGCGGCCGATTTTTCTTTTGCGGCAGGAGTGCCGGAAAGGGTATCTTTGACCACCGAAGGTGGGGTGAGAATCTGCGCAGAGGCGGCGAAGCACAGCGTCAAAGCCAATGCCATGGAGCGTTGTAACGAATGCATATGATTGGCAAAATACAAGGTGCTCGCAATGGGCCGTATATGAAAAATGCCCGGGCTCCAGGCAATCTTTTGCAAACCTGACCGTAGTATTTGCATCACTATATATATTTATCCACGATGCGGAGTAGGGTTGACTTTCGGTGCGGCCATTTTTTCGGTCCGCGTTTCAAAAGAGGAAAACCAGGCTGACTCGCCCCTGTATGAAAATAAAAATCAACGCTGCGCTTCTGATTCCCCTTTCCCTTGCGCTATGCTCCTTGACAGGAGGCTGCATCTATTTCAATCTCCTATATAACGCCGAAAGCGCCTTCGATACGGCCCAGCGCGCCCACAACAAGCTGATCAAAGACAATCCCGACTCGGTCATCGTCTTGCCGCCGGACGTGGACAACGGCTACAAGAAGGCGATTGATAAATGCAATAAGGTGTTTGAAATTTACCCGAAGAACAAGAAAAAGCACCCCGACGCCCTTTTCCTGATGGGCAAGGCGTACTATTTCGACGGGGATTACGATCATGCAATCCACACCTTCAGACAGCTCCAGGAGCGGTTTCCCGCCAGCCTCTTCATCGGCGAGTCATACTTGTTCACGGGACGCGCCTTGTTGAAGAAAGAAGCTCTTGATAAAGCGGAAGAGGCTTTTGCGGTCGTGCTCGAAAGATACCCCGGACTCAACAAGAACCAGGAAGTCACGCTGCTCATGGCGGAAATTGCCATCCACCGGGAAGGCAAATCGCAGGCGATCGAGCTTCTGGAAAAGACCTTCAAGGCGGTCAAGACCGCGGACAGGAAACTCGAACTTGCGATCAAGATCGCGCACTTGTACAAGGATCTCAAACTGTACGACAAGGCGATCGCAGCGCTCGAGACCGCGCCCCGTCCCCGTGACCTGCCGGACCAGCTCTTCCGCGTCGATTTCCTCCGGGTCACCTGCTATGCCGATAAGGGAAATCTCCTCCACAGCCTCGACCTGGTCGGAGCAATGCTTTCTTCCAAACCGTATGTGGCGCATGTACCCTTTCTGCTGCTTTTCAAGGCAGGGGTGCTGGACAAACTCAACAGGACCGACGAGGCGATCGCCGTGTTCCGGCAGATCATCGACATTTACGCCGCGAGCGATTTCATCGGCAATGCATGGTTTGAGCTCGGCCGCATTTATCAGGTGAAAAAAGGGGATTTGAAAAAAGCCAAGGAGTGCTATGACAAGGCGGCCACGACACTGAAGGACGCCACGCTCAAGGACCTGGCAGTGCGTCGAAAGGCGGCGATCGATACAGTTTATAAACTGGAAGGCGTGCACGAAGCGCGTGATACGACAAAGAACGACTCGATGACCACGCACGACTACAAAGTGGGGGAACTCTTCTGGCTCGAACTTGACCAACCGGATTCCGCCTTCAGGCACTATTGCATTGCGGCAGACGACACCCTCCGCCGCGGGCTGATGCCCAAGGCCCTGTACTCGGCGGCCTGGATCGCGCGCTACGCCCTCACCGACACCGTCAGGGCCGACAGCCTGTACAACCTCCTTTTGAAACGGTTCCCGGCAAATAAATATTCCCGAAAGGCACAGGAGGCTCGGGGCGGCCCCATCACGGTCATGACCCGCCAGGACTCCGCGCTCGATGCGTTTCACGGCGCGGAAAAGCTTTACTGGGAGGACAACATCGCGGACTCCGCCGCCCAGGCATATGTCAACGTTTATGAAGCATTCGGCACGACCGAATGGGGTCCCAAAAGCCTTTTTGCGGCGGCATGGATCTATGATTTCGTTCTTGACAAAAACAGAACCGCTAAGAAGCTCTACGAGGAGCTGTGCGATTCATTTCCCAAAACGTCGTATTGCCTGGAGTGCAAGCCGCGACTCAAGGCGGTAACTGACACGTTGGCCGCTCTTCGGGTAAGGATGCTTAAGAAGCAACCTTTAGCGCCTGTATCCGCCGCTGCGGCGTCCAAGGCTGGGCCGGTCACGGCGAAGAAGACCGACTCGCTGAACACAGCGGCAAAGGACTCGGCGATGCAGAAATCGCAGGATATCATTACCGATCACGACACTGCAGGACAGAGGCACGTGGTCATGCCGCCGCCCGGCCAGCCACCGCCACCATCACTTCCGCCGCCGCCAGGGACCCTGGCCAATCCTCCGGACCCGGGGCAATCGCCGCATTTCAGAAGAATGAGACCGGGACTCACGCCGGACTCGACCTCATCCGGAGCTGTTCCTGCGGCAAAACCCGATAGTATTTTAAGTCCTGGCCTTCAGAAGACCAAGGAGACTATCGGCCAGTGATACCGGACTCCAAGATCTGATCTCGAAACTCATAACCATTTTCCTAAGGGGGTTCTTCATGAAACGCACGCTGTCTTTGCTGGCGCTTTGTGCAATGGTGCTTGTGCTGGGGTTCGGGTGCGGTGACAAGCAGGTCACGCGTCTCGACGCAAACTCCACGACCGATCTGAGCGGCGAATGGAACGACACGGATTCGCGCCTTGTGGCCGACGAGATGATCGGCGACTGCCTGTCCCGGCCCTGGTACACCAACAAGTACGCCAATAAGACGCCGGTTCCAACCATCATCGTGGGCGACGTCCGCAACATGAGCCACGAACATATCAATGTCGAAACGTTTGTCAACGACATGCAGCGAGCCCTGATCAATTCCGGCAAAGTCGAATTTGTCGCCAACAAGTTCGAGCGCGGCCAGCTGAGAGGCGAAAAGGAAGACCAGTCCGAGCACGCCTCAGCGCAAACGCAGCAGGCGCAGAACCAGGAAACGGGCGCCGATCTCATGCTTATCGGCAGCATCAACACTATTGCCGACCAGGAAGGCAACCGGCACGTGATGTTTTACCAGACCGATCTGCAGCTTGTCGAAATGAAATCGCACGTCAAGCTCTGGATCGGGTCCAAGAAAATCAAGAAATTCATTTCCAGAAGCAGCACGAAACTGTAACCGGTTCTTTTTGCGAAAGGTGCCCCTGTTATGCGTATCCGCAATTTAAAGTTTTTGGTGGTCCTTGTCCTCGTGGCTCTCCTGTTTTTTTCATGTGCCAAGAGTGCGATGAGGTTCAACCTGCTTTCCAAGACTGCGGAAAAAGGGGACTACATCAAGGCTATTTCGGATATCCGCAAATCCAAGGACAAATATGGAAACCTGAACCAGTTCCTTTACTTCATGGACCAGGGCGTTCTTTTCCATTACGCCGAGGCGTATGATTCGAGTCTTTTCTATTTCGACCACGCGGAGAAGGTTCTCGACGATCTGTACGCTCATTCCATCACTAACGAGGCCGCCTCGCTGCTCACCAACGACCTCTTGCGGCCGTACAGGAGCAAACGCTACGAGGAAGTCCTTCTTCACCAGCTTATGGCGTTTGACTACCTGGGAAAGAACCAGGCCGACGAGGCGCTTGTCGAATCGCGGAAGATCCAGCTTATCGTGGACCGGTTCAAACAGAAGGATGGGCGTGCCTCAAAATATGAGGACGACGGCATGGTGCAGTATTGCACCGCCATCCTGTACGGCGAGAATGGTCAGAAGGACGATGCCGCGATTTCCCTGTTCAATGCGGTGAAAACCTACGCAAAAGGCCCGCTTGCCCTTCCTGAACAGGTGCGGAACGAGGCGTTATACGTCTTGACAGATCTTAATAGGACCGATGACGTCGCGACACTCGGGCTCACCTCGTCGATGTCGAGGGAAAAGGTGTGGGGCCTTGACGGAGGCGAACCTGAGATCATCCTCGTGGGCTACGGCGGCAAGGGGCCGAATCTTGTGGAAGTTTCGTTTGCAGGCACGTACGTTGTCGGCGGTCTCATCGTCGGTTGGATCACCAAGCCCGACGGCAAAACCGAGCATATCGAATTGCCTGCGCCGCCGTTGCCGGAATCCGAGCAAAAAAACCTTGAAAACGGAAAAAAAACCGCTGCCGGAACAACGTACCATATCAAAATGGCGTTTCCCTATCCCATGGCGTATTCGTCGCAGACCGCGCGGTTTCGGCTCAGCGTGGATGGTTCGGCGACCGAATCGGTCGTGCTGTCCGACAACGACGAGCTGCTTTCGCAGGATGTCTCGGACAACAAGTTGGTCACGCTTGCCCGCACTGCCGTACGGACCGTGGTGCGTACCATCGCGGCCCAGAAGGCCAAGGAAAAAATGGAAACAAGTAATGCGATTGCGAATTTACTGATCAACGTCGGCACCGACGTTGCTTCCGACCAGCTCGAACGCGCGGACACGCGTGTATGCTTCCTGGCGCCCAAAACCCTGCAGATCGCCCGCATCGCGGTCAAGCCCGGCGTTCACCGCGTCGAAGTTTTGGCTCAGAATCATGGCGGCACAACGGTCGGGGCAAAGACCTGGGAAAGCGTGTCGGTAGGCCCGCACGAGAAGAAATTCTTGTTCTTCCCGTCGCTGAAATAAACGAGGCGCCTCACATGGATTCCATTCAGAAACGGTTCAGGGCAAAAAGTTTCGCAGACGGCAAGGAATATGAGGTCAGGATATTCGAGCCGTACCGGATCGCGGAGGAAATCGCCGCCGCTAACCCGGAAAAGTGCAACCGCTACGCGGTAAACCTGGGCTGCGGCGACGGGAAATCCATGAACGACCCGGCCTATCCTCTCTTTGCAAAGGGATATGCGGGTCTGGCCGTCGAGGGCGAGCCGAACGAGGAACTTTTCAAAAACCTGCCGGCGCCAAGCATCCACAAGCAGACCGGCGTTTTCATTACGCCCCACAACGTATGCGAGATACTGGACATGTACAACTGTCCCCGCGATTGCGATTTCTTCAAGATCGATCTTGACGGATACGACGGCGTCATCCTGCGGAAGGTCCTGGAGTCGGGATTTTCGCCCAAGGTCCTGCAGGCGGAGGTGAATCCGGAAATTCCGCCGCCCGTCTCATTCAGCGTGTTGTTCGACGAAAAATACCGGCCGCATGACGCGGACGGAAACATCGGCGGCTTTTACGGCGCGTCCGTCGGCTATGTCGCGGAGCTGGGCAGGCGCTTCGGCTACCGTGTCGCCCAAATCGATTTCGTCACCCAATGGACACACGACGTAACCCTGGTTCATGAGGATTACCTCGACGTCCTGGAACACCATGTTGGGAAAGATTTGTTGAATATGAGCGCGACCGAATTGTTTCTTTCACACCCGCCGGGCTGGTCGCATTTCAAAGAGTACGGCATCGACACGCTGCCATGGCGCTATGAGACCGATTACTTCAAGCTTGTCAGGGACGTCTGGGCTGCCTGCCTGACTGCAGACCAGCGAAAGCATGCGGGCCATTGCGTTCCATTCCATTTATCCTGACGACGGGGCAGGCTCCCGCAATCCGTTATTGACCGATGCAAGTCAGCCCGGTTTGAAATGCCCCACCCCGCACTGAAAAACCCCGCAGGATAAATATGATCACGGAATCATTTTGTCTTGTCTTTATCCGAACGCCAATGTGACCATAAATATATGGACGGGGACCGCGCCGCAAAAGCCGGCGGCTCCACCATCAGAAACCTTCCGGACCGGCCGCTATGAGAATTGTTTCGGTATTAAATTACAAAGGCGGCGTGGGCAAGACCACGCTTTCCGCGTGCATTGGCCAGGCGCTGGCCCTCACTGGATTCCGGGTTCTTGAAATCGACAATGACCCTCAGCACAACCTTTCCTACATGCTTGGGGCAAGCGTCGCTAAACCGACGATCAGGGACGTCTATCAGGCAGGCACGATCGGCACTGCCGGACACGTCATGCTCGAGGCCATCAGGAAGACGTCGGTCGCCAATCTCACCGTTGTTCCCTCGTCCCACGAATTATCGGTCTGGGACATACGGGATCCGTTCCGGCTTCAAAAGTGTTTCGAATATTTGAAGTTGGACCAGTTCTACGATTTCCTAATTATCGACAACAGCCCGGGTATGGACATTATTCAGGAATCGGCGATTCACGCTTCCCAGGAAATCTTCGTGCCCACGGAACTGTCCCAGTTCGCGCTCAACGGCATTATTGACATGCAGGAAATCCTGACCAGACGGTTTAGGAACGAGTGCCCGATCACCAAGATCATTCCCAATTTCTACAGGAATATCAAATCGCAGGACTCCTTTCTGCTCACCCTGGAGGAAACCTTCCCGGGGAAGGTCACCAAAACGGCCATCCCGTTCGACAGCGTGTTCGACACCTTGGCCAAAGAAGAGAAGATCCTTTTCATCCACCGGCTGAGCTCAAAGGCCGCGGCGTATTACCTCAAGCTCATGCACGAACTCTTTGATCTGGAGGAAGAAAAGACGTGGGCAAAGGTAATTGATAAAAGAAAAGAACAGCTCGGCAATGAAGCACGGGGAAGGCTTCTCAAAATGCGGCTTGAAAGCAAGAAAGATGACGTCGGAATAGCGGAACATCCTCCGTTCACTGTGGACAAAAGTAAGGTGATCTGAACCCCGCTCCGCTTTCCTCGAGACACAACCCGGCGCTTCCCTCTATTATTTTATGCCCATGGTTCATTTTCATCGAAAGAGGTTTGCCATGAGAATTCAAAAGTGCCTTGGCATCGCCGTACCGCTGTTGTCCGTACTGTTCCTGATGCAGGGCTGTTCAACGTCCGTGCTTGTCAACCAATGGAACGACCCGGCCTTTCATGGCCCGGCGCTGACCAACGTCCTGATCGTCGCAATACGCAAGGATCCCGTCAAACGGCGGGTATGGGAAGACGCTTTTATCGGAGAGCTCGCCCGGCACGGCGTTCGCGCAACCCAGTCGTACCGGTTTTTTCCCGATGCAGCGCCGGATTCCGGTCAGCTGGACCAGGCGGTGGCGGCGCATTCCTTCGATGGGATCATCATAACCCGGAGGCTTCCCAAGGCAGTCAGCACCGAGGTTGTCCCCGGCTACGTTACCTCGGAGCCAGTAACCAGATACAGTAACCGCAAGGGACAGTTCTTCACTTACTATCGCGATGTCGAGCATCCCGGTTTCGTGGACACGCAAAAAGTCGCCAACCGCTCGATAGACGTCTGGACTGCCGGCAGCGAAGGCTGGATGGTCTGGAGCGCGGTCAGCCAGACACCCGAGCCTGCCACGGCCGAGGACGTGCACCGGGACGTTGTCGGGCTGGTGACCGCCGACCTGGCCCGCAAGGGTGTCATCGCTAAAGTCAAGTAAGCGGCCATGCAAAACCACGACCTCTATGACGAATTGAATCCGCAGCAGCGCGACGCAGTCGAAAGCGGGGAGGGCCCGCTCTTGGTCGTGGCGGGTGCGGGCAGCGGAAAGACAAAGACCCTGGCGTTTCGCGTTGCGCGACTGATCGCGACCGGAACAGATCCGGACCGGATTATGCTGCTGACGTTCACCCGGCGCGCGGCAAAGGAAATGCTCTCCCGGGCCGCCACGGCGCTCGGCACAGACGCGCAGCTAGCCTCCCAGGTCTGGGGCGGCACGTTTCATGCCACGGCAAACAGACTCCTTCGCACGTACGGCAAAACGATTTCCCTCTCGCCGGAGTTCACCATCATTGACCAATCAGACAGCGAGGACATGCTCGATGTGCTGCGCCACAAACGCATCGACACGTCGGCCAAGGGCCGTTTCCCGCGTAAAGGCACGCTGCTGGCCATTTACTCGCGAAAGATGAATTCGGGCGAAGACCTCGGGCTCATTCTCAAGACCCTTTTTCCCTGGTGCGAACGGTGGGAAAAAGAGCTCAAGTTGATTTTCAGGGATTACGTCGAGCTCAAGCAGAAGCGCGTCATCCTCGATTACGACGACCTGCTCTTATACTGGTACTATCTCCTGGAAGACACAAAGACGGCAGACGTCGTCGGGTCGAGGTTCGACCACATTCTCGTCGATGAATACCAGGACACCAACAAGCTGCAATCCGACATTTTGATGCGAATGAGAATAACCAGGAAGAACATCATGGCTGTGGGCGACGATGCGCAGAGCATCTACGGGTTCCGGGCTGCAACGGTGCGCAATATGCTTGATTTTTCCTCGCTGTTTCCCGGCGGCCGCGTCGTCGCACTGGAACACAACTACCGATCCACAAACCAGATCCTGGAAACAACCAACAGGCTTATCGCACAGGCGGCCAGCAGGTATTCAAAGACGCTCTTTTCCACTAGGTCGGACGGCGCGCTGCCGCAGCTTGTCACGTGCAAAGACGAGGAGTATGAAGCGGAATTCGTGGTCACAAAGGTCCTTGAGCATCTGGAGCAGGGGATCGCACTTCGCAAGCAGGCAGTGCTGTTTCGTGCGGGATCGCATTCGGCGACCCTGGAAATCGCGCTCATGAAAAAGAACGTGCCGTTTCACAAGTACGGCGGCCTCAAGTTCCTGGAAGCAGCGCATGTCAAGGACTTCATCGCCCTTATCCGCATCGTGGACAATGTGCGCGACGAAATGGCGTGGTTCCGGGTCCTCAATCTTTTCGAAGGCGTTGGCCCGGCAACCGCTGGCGCCATGTTCGAGCATCTTGCAAAAAGCAACTTTGACCTGGAATCGCTGGGCTCGTTTCCCTTTCCCCGTCCCGTGGAAGTGCAAATTCGGAAGTTTCTGGACCTCTTGCGCGAAACGACCGGACCGCGGGCGCCGATCCTGTGCCGGCAACTCGAACGCATCGCGTCGTTTTACGCACCCCTGCTGGACGAAAATTACGAAAACTCCAAGCCCCGCCATAGCGACGTCGAGCATATGGTGGCGCTTTCATCCGGGTACACCTCGAGGACCCAGTTCATTTCAGACCTTGTCCTTGACCCGCCCGTTTCGACCAGCGATCTTGCCGGCCCGCCGCTGCGCGACGAAGATTATCTCATCCTGTCGACCATCCACTCGGCCAAGGGTTGCGAGTGGGACGTGGTGTATCTCATCCACGCGGCGGACGGCTGCCTACCGTCCGATATGTCAACAGGCAATGCGGATGACATCGAAGAGGAACTCCGTCTTTCCTACGTTGCAATGACCCGGGCACGCGACTTCCTGTACGTGCTGTGGCCGCTGCGTTTCTACACGCTGCCGTCCGGCCATTCGGATCGCCACGTGTATGCGCAATGCTGCCGGTTCTTCACCAGGAACGTTCAGGAATCAATGGAATGTGTCCCTTTTGGGGAAGAACCGAGAGAAGATGTACCGGAAATTTCCGGCCCGCCGATTGATATCAGAGACAAACTAAAAGGGCTTTGGGACTAGGGGGCGGTTGGGAAACGGACTTCCGAGCGAGTTTTCCCGGCATTCTCATGCGGGAAAATAATGAACGGAATCGATTCCCTTGAAATGCTCATCCTGTGTCCAGATTTCGGCGCCAAACGCCCGGGCAGTCGCAAGAATGATGCTGTCTGCCATGGGCAAACGCTTCTCAATGCGCAAGCCATGCTGAAGAATCAATAAGATTTATGCGCGGTCGCCCGTTCGTTCAACGGCGGTATCAATACCTTTGGCAAACCCGCGCAGACGGGAAAAGGGGACAATCGGAACGAGCTCTATACGGTTGCCGTATTCGACGACCTGGACTATTTGCCCGGGCCGCAGATGCAGGGATTTGCGTACAGTCAACGGAATGACAACTTGGTATTTCGGAGATATTTTTACCGCAAGCATGAATGCCTCCATCGATCAAGTTTCTGTACAACAAATATACTATCGATACACAGGCATGCAATGGACTGCCGTGATCGTGTTGACGTCTTGGGAAGAGTGTTTTCTGGAAGAAAACACTTTCTTGCTTGCGTCATTGACCATCCGGCTTTCTAAGGATATATTCAATTGTGCAGCGGATAGCATGTCAAGAATTGTTCTTGGGCGTTTCCTCCACGAAGGAGAAAGCAATCCATGGTCAACAGAATCATCCGTCTCACTTGCCATGTGCCTACGAAAGCGTTCAGGCTTATTAACATTATCGTCGCTTTTCTTTTGGTCCTTTTCGTCCATGGAAACGGCCTGGACAAATATTCAGCAACCGTGCCTTACGCGCAAATTACCATTAAAGGAACGGTCAGATTCGGCAATTTGCCTGTCTCACGCGAAAAGATCACTTTGCTTGATACGGCTACTAAGAAGATCGTTGATTCTGCACTCTCAGATGCGAGTGGATCATTTCTCATGACATTTTCTGCGGGACCGCCATGGCCCAATACATGGATTCTCATTACGTCTGACGGCGGCCATCCAGGTTGTTGTTTTACCCTAGATACGTTAATTTCCATCCCCATTGACAGTCTTAAGGGTAGTAGTAGTGAGCTCGTCCGTTCAGATACGGTAACCATTGACCCCCAGGCCGGATGCGGTTGCTTGTCGTCAAAGAATCCGATATCTGATTCTTATCAGGTACGATTGCCAATGCACGGATTAATTGCTGGGTCCAAATGGTATGATTTGTCAGGAAGATGCGTCGATAAACCGGCAGGCAGGGGCTACGGTGTGTATTTTATGACTTATGGTCGGCAAGGAGCTCTGGTCAAGAAAATCAAAGCCTGTTGGTAGTTTGTGAAGATTTTTCAGTTCGGGCGCGCTACCGGTATCTCCCGGCTATCTGCTATATTACTATTCATCGTATGCACTTGCCAAAGGAGTGACGAAAACTTGAAGGCCCAACACGGCGGTCCGGCATCCTTGGACAATATCCCCCTGATTCGCATGGAAGCGCTTTCTCAAAAAAGGATTTTCTTCGGCCATCAGTCGGTCGGTGCTGACATCATAGACGGCATTCATGACATCATGAATCAATTTTCTCGGGTACGGCTTTCGATCAAACGGACGAGAGCCCCCAAAGACTTTGACCGGCCGCTGTTTGCAGAATCCTGCATTGGCAGAAACGAAAATCCCAAATCAAAAATTGACGATTTCCTGGCTATCATTGAAAATGGTGTCGGATCAAAGGTCGACATTGCCTTTTACAAATTGTGCTATGTCGACATAGGCCCTGCCACGGACGTCGAAGCGCTTTTCACCTATTACAAGGCGGTCATGGACCGCCTGCAAGAGGAATTCCCTCATGTCCGATTTGTTCATTGCACGGTTCCATTGACAAAAATGGACTCCGGAATCAAGCTGGCCATGAAGAAATTGCTCGGTAAAGACGGCGGTTCAAACGCCAATCTCAAGCGCGCAGCCTACAATGGAAAAATTGTACAAACGTATGGACCTCATGGGAACGTCTTTGATATTGCCCGCCTGGAATCAACATTTCAGAGCGGAACACGAATGGTTCGCCGGATCAGGGGCCAGGACTGTTACGGGCTCATTTCGGACTACACAAACGACGGGGGGCACCTTAACCCGACCGGCCGGGTCATCGTTGCGAAAGGGTTGCTGGTGCTTCTCCAAGCCATCCCGTAAGAATTCTGGAAATGTCATGCTTCATTCTTTTTGCTATTTCTTCGGGTGTCCCTTGAGGAAAAGTTTTGCGACCTGCAACGACGACAGGTAAGCCGCGACCGAATCCCAAAAACCATTTTCGACGTCCGAAATGGCTTTGAGGTCAGACCTCACCGTTGAAAATGCCGCTTGAATGTCGGCGTCAGCCGCATGCGCGTTCACCTTGGTCCGAAGCGTTTCGATGTCGTTGTCCCGGTTTGTCCGAAGCGGGTTCAAAGCCGATCCCTTTGCCTTGTTTGTTGCGTTCAGCTTATCCTGCTGGTCCGGAGTTACCGCGATATAAACTTTCCAGTCCTTTTCGGACATGACAGTTGAAGGTTGTCCAGGCGCATTCTGCGGTGGCGGTGTCTGGGGCTTTACAGCCGCGGTAGAGGGGGCCGGGCTTGGATTTTTCGGCGGATGCGACTTGAGAAACAGTGCGGCAACCTGCGGAGGGGTCAGGAAAGCCGTTAGAGAATCCCAGTAGAAAAACTCCGCGCTCTCAATCGATTTCATGTCCAGCTTGACAGTGGAAAATGATGCGGTAAGATCGTTGTCGGTCGCTTTTGCGTCTACGTTGGTGCGCAAATCTTCGATGGCGAGGGTCAGGCCGTCACGCAACTGCTTCACGGTCGTTGACTTGTTCTTGTTAACGGCGTTCAAGCGAGCGTGCATCTCCTTTGTCATGCCGAGACTGTCCTTGGTTTCCTGCGCAGGCGCCGAAGCCTGCTGCGTAGAAACCGGTTGGGCCGGCTGTACCGGTTTTGTTGGCTCAACCGGCCTTTGGGGCTGCCCCGGTTTGGGGGGTAGCGCTGCCATGAATAAGAGCCCGATACCAATGCAACCGACGATGGTCGGCACTTTGAACAATTTGTTCATTGAAGTACTCCTTCGTATGAGGTGAAAACGTGGTCGGCATCTGATTGGGTTAGGTAGAAAGCAACCGGTGTGCCACCAAACAACCGCGTTTCCGATGCGCTACACGGTATGAGCTATTTCTGCTAACCCCTTTGGGGCGTAGGGGAACACCAATTGGTGCATGAGCTCGAGGAAAAGCCGCTTGCATTCGAAGATAGTAGGAGCGGAGATTTTCTAGCGTTGCGTTACGAAGAATTGATTCCTAGCGCTCTTCCGCGAGATTGATCCTCTTCACTATAGAGAATCCTTCGCCTTCGAGGCTGAACACGATGATTCCGTCGGCGAGCGCCGCGTTGTCGAGCCTGATCGTATGCGTGCCGGCCGTGAGGAATTTCCGCGTGGAGAACCGGGAAATACTTTGACCGTTCAGCACATGGGCCGAAACCTTGACGTTCTGGCTCCTGGGGATGACAAGGGTAAGGGTCTTGGTCGAGGTCGCAAAGGAAATAGATGCTTTTTTTGATTCAAGGAATTTCTTTGAAACCGACGGATCCGGAGTAGATTTTGTCGCTGTTGCTGAATTCGAGGCTGCGGCCGAAGGTATCGGATACCCGAGCGGAACGCTGGGAGCCCATGCTCCCAAGCTGTCATTTGAGATCGAAGTGTCTATTTCGCGAGTGTCGCCAGCGGCATTGAAAAAAGGCGACTTTGAGGTCTGGGCCGAACCGGTGTACGCAATAATCGCGATGGCAAGGACTGCAATGCAATCAAGAGAGAAATGACCCTTCATACGCCCTCCCACCGTCCCAAACTCTTCTACACCATTCTTCTACACCATATAATATAATAAAAAACGCGCAAATCCGAACAGCTTAAAACCACACTTAAACCTAGTATACCACAGAACTGACAGGAAGTCACCATATGATTTATGTGCAAATTCCGTACCATTACCGGCTTCTTTACCGCAAAAAGGCTTTTGGGCCTGAAATTTGTTAATTTAGAAATAGAGATTTTTCTGGCATCAGCCTATTATTATTTTAACAGTCACACCGCATAACAAATCTATCGGAAGAAAACCCATGAAGCTCATTATCGCAAAGGTTCCGCACCATTCTACCGTTCTCACATTTTTGACAAAAGAGGAACTCCGGTTTGCAAATATTCAGGATTTCGAAGCGGAAAAAAAAGAGGTGACAATCCGCTACGAGGGCAAAAAGGCCCTTATTTACTGCGGTCTGGGCTCGAAAAACGTCCTGAGTCCTGCCGTGATCAGGCGTGCAGCAGCGACCGGGATACGGAAAGCCCTTTCCAGGAAACGCTCCGGCGTTTCCGTTATGCTGCCTGGGGCTGTTTTGCCCGGGTTTTCCGGCCCGGCTTGGAGCGCCGCCCTCGAAGGCGCGCTCTTGGGCGCCTATTCTTTTGACAAATACAAAAAAGAGAAGGCCACGCCGCTTTCGGAACTCGAGCTGTGCGGGGAGAATATTCCTGTGCGTGAGGCTTCGCGCGTCAAAACGGTCTGCGACAGCGTGATCTTTTGTCGTAACCTGGTCAACGAAAACGCTCACGTCGCCAATCCCGAATTCCTTGCGCGCCA
>Ga0182027_10000984_pt1 | contig 48091 bp, 52 predicted proteins | sample 712E1DmetaG_FD_121300 | JGI IMG/M metagenome (GOLD analysis project Ga0182027, IMG submission 121300) | Permafrost microbial communities from Stordalen Mire, Sweden - 712E1D metaG (Illumina Assembly) | ecosystem: Environmental > Terrestrial > Soil > Wetlands > Permafrost | place: Sweden...
ATAGTTTCATTGATAGAGTGTTAGTAATTATTTAAGTTGGTATTATTTTAAGTAAGATAAGTTATGTTAATTAAGTAGGTTATTGTTCTAGTATGTTTTAGTTATTACGATTGGCTAGTACACATTCTTTGCCATTCCCACCCTACTCCCTATATTTTTAAAGGTAGGCACCACGTATTATTACACAGCATATTCGTTAAACCATGAGTTTGTTGTCCCCGCCCATGAGGGCAATTGGATTCAGGCATGGTTTAGGTGGCTCAATTAGGGTTTGAAACCGAAGATGACATCGCCGCCTACATCAAAACCAAAGCTTGCTGATTGAATGCTGACAGACATTTGGCTTAACCCCTAAAACCCCAAGAAGAAACTAAACGTAATAGAAGTAAAAAAGATTAAACTACATTAACCGTGGACGAAATAGTATCTAATAAAGTTAAAACAACTATCATCATTCGTAACAATAAAGACTTTAAAGCCAGCATCACTCAAGTTTTAACACCAGAAGAATATATCAAAAAAATTAATCTCTAAAGCTAAGTTAGTCTAAGTTCGAATTCAACCACCCTAGCCATATAGGATGCCAACAGAGGTAGATTAAGCTAAATCTTTATATCTTGATTTTATTTGTATCTGTAACTAGGTTCGAAAATTATTATTAATTCTTAATAAATATTTGTGTAGCATTTATTAATTGGTATGGTATAATGTACTCGTAACTAATATGTAACTAGATATGAAAGGTACAATATGAGTGTGGTCAGTTTTTCAGTTGATGAAGATACAAAAAAAGAGCTAGAACTACTATCACAAGAAGAACGTCGTTCTAAAAGTGATATTTTTCGTGATATGTATAAAACATACACCTTTAATCGGACGCTTACTAAAATACAAAGGATAGGAAAAGAAAAGTTCCTGGCTCTTGGCATTGAGTCCATTGATGATGCAGAAGCTTTCTTAGGTTAATTAAACCATGGAGCAACTAAGGTTAGTTTTTGACACTAATATCTTCGTGATGGCGGCAGGTATGCCTGGTGGTTACATTGATTACTGGCTCAATTTAGCAAAACAACCCAAAAACAGATTTCGTCTATACACCTCACCCCAGATACTCTCAGAGACGCAAAGGAAATTAGAAGAAGTAGTAAAGTTTGATCGACCTATTGCCGTAGAATATATTGAAGCCATTAAAACTATAGCAACAGTAATAAACCCCAAACTTACATTAGATGAGGTGCCGACTGATCAGGATGATAATCGTATTCTAGAATGTGCTGTTGAGGCTAATGCTGATATTATAATTTCTGCAGATAAAGATTTAATACGTTTGAAAACTTTCCGAGGAGTGCAAATTTTTCACCCCAGCAACCTTAAATATATCTTTAAGTATCTAGAGAATGAAGAATAATTAAGCAAAAACTTTGTTATCAATTTTCCAAAGGTAAGGCTACTCGATTAACAGAGTTTGTAAATCGTCCCCTATGGCCAGCCAAAGTATCCATGCTTTTATTTCTTTAAATATGGCTTATAAAAAATATGGCTGAAGGCGTAACCCACCTATTGGATGCAGAACTCCGAGTGTTTCGGGAAAGACTACCGGCGTGGCTTGCTCACGATGTTGGCAGATATGCACTTATAAAAGACGAAGAAGTCTGCAGTCCTTATGATGCCCAAACAGACGTAATACAAATTGGATATGAATCTTGGGGTAACGCCCCATTTTTAGTTAAACTAATTCAACCCGTTGAACTTCCAGCCAGATTCACGCGCAGTATTGAATAAAGAATATTTAGTCAGGCAATTTATAAGCAATTATTTGAGTTTGAACTTGGTTAACCAAGGCCGGCCAAGCATAGCAATTAAGACGACCAGAATTAACTGATATTAGTATTAACGTTATGCATTTTAATATTAATATGCATATTGATACTATGCATATTATTAGGTATAATAAGTCTTATGTTAGATAGATGTATTGAAAAAGACATAGAATCTTATCTTAAAAGCTTAGATAGTAAGCTATTTTTTATATGGGGGCCTCGACGTAGTGGAAAGACTACAATTCTTAATAAGTTATCCAAAAAAATTGGAGCTCCAGTCTTTAATTTTGATCTTATTTCGGATAAGGAAATATTTTTACCAGCTGAGTTCGCTTTATCTAAATTGGCTTCGGAGCATGAAGTTATATTAATTGATGAAGTGCAAAATTACCCGGAATCAACAGTTGCTCTAAAAATATTACACGATAAGTTTGGAATTAAGATAATTGCGACGGGCAGTAGTGAACTACGACAAAAATCCAAGGATTTTGATAGTCTAGCCGGGCGATTTACTGAACATTATTGCTTACCCTTATCTATAGAAGAAATAAGTAAAGACGCGGCTATTAAGAAGTATGACCAAAAAGCATTCAATAATGAAATACAAAACAATCTTCAGATCTATGGCGCCTATCCAGAAATCTACGCCAATAAACAGCTGAATAATTCCGAAAGGATAGATCTTCTTCAAAATATTTTCGACGCCTATATTCTCAAAGATGTCATAAATATCTATGATTTAAAGAATGAAAAACTAGCCAAAGATATTTTAACCAAGATTGCGCTTCAGATTGGCTCAGAAGTTTCCGTAAGAGAGATCGCTAATAGCCTCGGCGCAAATGATTCTACCGTTGCAAGTTATATTGAGATATTTATAAAGAACTATATCTTAATCCCATTACCCTCATTTAAGACTAATGCCCGGCGAGCAGTTTCAGAGAATAGAAAATTATTCTTTTACGATTTAGGTATCCGCAATATTCTGGTCAAAGATTTTCGTGAAATGAATTTAAGACCAGATAAGGGTGGTGTTTTTGAAAACTTCATTGTCTCAGAGCTAGAAAAGAAAAGGCGTAATAATAAAATTCAAAGCACTTTATATTTTTATAGAGAGTATTCTGGCCAAGAAGTAGATATTGTAGTAGAAGATTATATGAAAAATTATAAGTGTATTGAAGTAAAAACCAACCCCAGACAAAAAATAAAGGATATTTTTCCTCAAGAACACTCCCTAGAAATTATTAATACCAGCAATTACTTTGACTCCATTAAGAAAATATTTAATGATAAATAATTATTCGAATCCTAAAGTAACGGGGTTCGGCTAAGTGTGGCAACGCTTAGCGCACTATGCGAAGCCTCGACTGTTTCTATTACCGCCTTCCAGGTCCAGAATTTGGCTGGCATCTCCCGAATGACAGTTGATACCACTATATAACACCCTAAAAGGGTACCTTAGACAGAATAGTAGCACTATGCTTCATTTCTGGCGGACTTGTACCGGTAGATGAAATACTGTTAAAAGCGGCATTGAAAAGCCGTATAACTGATTATGAAGATGCTGTCATAGAACAAGCTGCCGTCATATGTAATGCCCCAATTATCATCACTCGTAACATTAAAGACTTCAAAGCCAGCATTATTCAAGTTTTAACACCTGAAGAATATATCAAAAAAATTAATCTCTAAGCTAAGCTAGTTTAAATTCGAATTCACCCGGCCGGCCAATGTATTTGTATACAGCTACTTTACTTTAAACTTAGCTCTCTTTTATCTTCTGCAAAATCATGTAGTACGGCGCCCAAAAGTGTTTGATAGGGAATATTATTACGTTTAGCTTTAACTTTTATTTTTATTAGATCTGTCTGTTTAACACGCAAAGTCATAGGTTTTGCTGTATTCAATCGTACGTACCGACTGGCTGCTTCCGCAATGAGTTTTTTGTTATTTTCAAAGTCTGGCACATCCTCATACTCTCCCTTTTCAATAGCATCTTCTACAGCTTGCTCTTCTTCGTCTAGAATAAGTCCCTTAAACGGATCATTTAAATTGTTTGTCATTTCAATCTCCTTTCTTTGTATATAGTTTCGTAAGCTTTCTGCTAGGGTAAATGGTTTTTAAAAACATTTCATTAGTTTGAGGATTAACAACGTGTGGAACTGCATAAGCGTATCTGCCGATTCTAATAACATATATTCTTTGATTAAGATGATGACTTTTGCTGATATACTTTTTGTCTTCTAATAGGCCTCCGCGTTTCAACAGCACTATAATTCCATCAAATCCAACACCCCTCGTAGCTTTTAATAACTGATTATTTTCTTCGTTAAATCTGATATTAAAAACCGTAACTGTACGGTATATAATTGTACATTAATTATCAATACACTTGATTAGGGCTCTTGCTTTACTATTTAGCTGACGCGGCTTTCCTCATCGTTCAGGAGCTTTCTGATTTCTCCTGCATTAGACTCTTTATCTTTGACTTGATCCAGCTCTTCAAAAGCTTGGAATAAGTACTTATTCCCCAGCCACAAGTAGTATTTTGATAAAAATTCTTCTATTTTTTGGATGATGCCGTGAACATTGTTAGTTATTATTTAATTCACTAATAGTCTCACGCCACGAATCAAGCAAAATATTCTTCATTATACTGGCATTCCCCAGTTCATAAAACGCGATGCAGGCACGTCGATATAGGGTAGGGTCAATATTACCAAAAACAAGCGGGATATTATTATCGGCATAAAGTAAGCCATTGGCCATTACTCGTGCCGTACGCTTATTACCGTCTTCAAATGGTTGTATATAAGAAATAGATAGTACCATAGCCAAGGTTTTTGACCATATATTCTGTTTTGAATTGATATTCATCAGCGCGCGTTCGAGTTCAGATTGTATTTCTTTTTTGGAAGCAAGTGGTCTATAGACAGAACCACTGATACCAACACCTCTATCTCTGACTGTCGAACTTACGCCGAGCCCATTTACTAATAGAGAATGTATGTTTTTAGTTAATTTTGTGTCTGGCTTTATAAAAGATTCTCTATTGTCGTAGACATATCTTATGGCGGATTGATGATTAATTATCATCACTGCTTCAGCATGCGATTTACCGGTCGCTTCAATCCGATCTAACAATAATGTTTCAGTCTCTAAAACATTATAAGTATTACCCTCGATAGCACTTGATTTCCAGGCAAATTCAATTAGCCACTTTTGGTACCATCGATCTCGAATAGTGTTATTTGTATTAGTAAAAAAATCTCTGAATTTATTTTCCAGATCTAATAGCTCTGACTTCTCTTCATTTTCAAAAAGCTCTAGTATGGTTAATTCAGTAAGCCAATCCGGGTTATACCTAATAGGTTCACGATCTTTGGAAAGATATTCGTTTAGATCACTATCTGAAAAAGGTGACAGCAGGCGACCCTTGTCAGTAATATGATGTCTACGAGCAGGCCCTTTACCGCTACTTTCAATTAGGCCTTGGTCCTTAAGTTGGGCCATATGCCTTACTAAACTGTCTTCTGATATAGTAACGTCATTCTGTGCTAACACCATTAACAATTTTGCAGTACTGGCTTCATTTTGGCGTAAATGTTCAATTACTAGTTGCTGAATATGTGTAAGTTTTTTCACAATGTTTTTATTATACTATAGAATACCCGCATTGTGCGGGTATTTTTATGACATTATACGGGTATTGAGTACATCTTCTTTTATATCTTATATAATACTTTGATAAGCGTGTTCGGATCCGTCATCCCCAACGGCAAAGATCTACTTGAACTTAAGTCATACAACAGATTAGTTATATTAAGTCTAGCTGTTTTCTTACAAAAAATGTTAGATAGCGTAGTCAATAGCTGTTGGAGAACTAATCAATAAATATTTAGCACAGCACATAATACCCAGCCATAGACAGTTTTGAACTATGCCATAAATTTTAAAAATTCAGCTGATTTTAAAATCTTAACGTCGGCATAAGACTTAAGCTCGAGAAGATCTTTATCGCCAGTTACAATGAAAGAACATTTACCAAGTATGGCTGATTCTATGGATTTATTATCGTCTGGATCTCGTGATATATTAATGTGAAGCATCCCTAGTTTTATAAAAACTGCATCACGCTTTAGTAGCAGCTCAACCCTACTTAGATCTTCAATAAACTCTGGAAACTTAGTCAAGATTTTACGCCGGAGTTCCGTAACTATCTCTTCTGCGATAATGACAATAACTAACTGCTCAGATAATAAATCAAGAATCTGACGTAGTTTTCCGCCATAGACTATTGCCGATATAAGCACATTTGTATCGATGACGATTCTAGGTTTGCTCATCACTCTTTATTACTCGTCAAGTATTTTATATACCTGTTCTTCACTGGTTATCCCCATAACGCGACCTTTTTGATTAGACGCGTCCAGGACTGACTTCCATTTACGACAACGTTCTAGATCGTTCAAAACAAGCCGTCGAAAATATTCGCTACGACTACCCATATCTTTTTTTACGGCTTGGTCGATTTCTTTTAAAAGGGACTCATCAAGTGCTATGTTAAGTGTCTTAGTGGCCATTCTATAACTCCTTTCTTATATGGATATATTGTATATTATTGTCAATACATTGTGCTGGTCCAACACATCGTAGACAGCCCTTCAGAAATGTAGTATGTCCGGTAGTTGTAGTACTTGGCCAGCCTCTAGCGCAACATATTGTTTTCAGGACTCCATAATTAAATGACAAGCAGGCCTAAGTTGCCCGAATATCCCGGCTAATGCTATACTGACACCTAGAACGTAAGCTTAAACAAACATCATGTCATACCGATTAGCAGTATTAAATCAAAAGGGCGGAGTGGGTAAAACCACCACGGCTATTAACCTTGCAGCTGGATTGGCTCAAGCCGGCAAAGAAACCCTGCTAATTGATCTCGATCCCCAGGCTAATACAACTAGCGGCCTCGGTATAGATAAAACCAGAAACTTAACTAGTTACGAAGTATTATTTAACCCTTCAACTCTAGCCGATAGCGTTGTCACCACAAGGGTTAAAAATCTTTATTTATTGCCGTCGAATGCTAATTTGGCGTCTGCTGAACTGGATTTAACCCAAACAGAGGGAAGAGAAACAAAACTGAAAAACGCCTTAAATCTAGCCCAACACGACTTGATAATTATCGATTGTCCGCCTTCTCTGGGATTGCTAACAATTAATGCTTTAACTGCAGCTGAATCTGTAATCATACCAGTCCAAGCCGAATATTATGCACTTGAAGGGCTTGGACAACTACTTCATGTTATACAGAGAGTCAGGGAAACACTTAACCCGAAGTTGGAGTTACTGGGTGTACTTTTAACTATGTATGATAAACGCACAACTCTTTCCGGCCAAGTGTATAATGAGCTAAAAGATCACTTAGGAGATAAATTGTTCTCAACAGTTATACCAAGAAACGTTCGTTTGGCTGAAGCTCCCAGCTATGGCCTAACAATTAACGAGTACGATAAATGGTCTAAAGGCGCCCGCGCCTACAAACAACTGGTTAAGGAGGTAATCAAACGTGTCAGAAACTAAACCATTATCAAGAAGACATGGACTAGGCAAGGGCTTTGACAGCCTTTTGCCACGAGGTTTTGATACTGATCTGTTGCTTGATCCGACTGAGAGAGTGCAGAAATTACTAACCAGCTCTTTAATTCCTAACCCCCAACAACCACGGCGCCATTTCGACAAAGAATCGCTTCAAGAACTAGCCGAGTCGATAAAACAATACGGCATACTCCAACCGCTGATTGTTACTCAAGGTAAATCAGATAATTATGAAATTATTGCCGGTGAACGCCGCTGGAAAGCCGCCCAGTTGATAGGTTTAGAAAAGGTTCCAGCCATAGTCCGCTCCGCCAAAGATCTGGAAAGGCTAGAGATTGCCCTGGTCGAGAATGTCCAAAGAGTGGATCTTTCGCCGCTTGAGCAAGCCGCGTCGATGGAACGCCTTCACCAACAGTTCAGTTTAACCTACGACAGCATAGCCAAGCGGTTAAATAAAGCCCTGTCAACGATAAATAACATGGTACGGTTATTACAACTACCAACTTATGCCCAAGAAGCGCTGCAACAGCAAGCAATTACCGAAGGCCACGCCAGGCAACTTCTTTCATTAAAAGACCATCCCGATAAGCAGAAAGAACTGCTACGACTGATTATTAAAAATTACTGGTCAGTGCGGCAAGCTGAACGTTTCGTGACCGCTTTCAAAGCCGGGACTCCCGATATGCCCGTCAAGGCGGTCCGGGTTCGGATGAGCAGCGAAACGCCTGCCACCAAGAAATTAGCTAAAAAGATATCTTCTCCAGTTACTATCCGCCGTATGGCCCACGGTGGTAAGTTGGAGATCGGCTTTACTGACGAGAAAAACTTAGAGAAAATAATAAACTTACTGTTAAAGTCTTAAATTTACTGTATTTTACGACCCGAGGATAATTATTGTCACCAGGCTTTTATTTCATCGAGCGGAGTAATTCGTAGGACCAACTTGCCGACAATAAATTTTACTGGTACTGTGCCGAAATAACGCGAATCCAGTGAATCGCCGCGATTATCGCCACAAACAAATACTTGATTCGACGGCACAACCTCATTAATAGTCCCGCTAGTATAGCCGATAACTTTACTATATGGGAGTAATTTGTCCGGTACGAATCCCTTAGGATGCTGTTTGTTATAAATAGTCAGCACACCATTCTTGATAACAATCCGGTCACCTGGTAAGCCAATAACCCGTTTTACCAGTTGATTGGAGTTTATTTCATCTAGAGCATATAAATTATTCTCTTGAAATACTACAATATCACCCCTGTCAGGTATATATGGGTGGCCGGTTATTTCTGACCAAGTTTTAGGGATTTTCAGGACAATTAGCCGGTTACCGGTCTGCAAAGTTGGCTGCATACTTGGTCCGTCAACCTCATATTGCTGGAAACAGAAGGCAATTAACAGCCAAGCGACCAGAAATGCTCCAACTACTATGGCAACAATACTAAAAAAGTCGCTGAATCTACCTGGTCCCCGGCGATGCTTTGCTAGCGTTACTGGAGATGGGTCGGCCGCCGGAAGCTTTGAATTATTTCCAGATGAAATTACACTATCATAGGGTGGGGCTGTTCGGTTTTTCTTATCCATAACTCGAATTAATTATACAGATATCAGCAGTAATCGCCAAAGCCAATTAATTTACCTAAAGCCATAAAATAAACTATACTTAAACTTACTTATGCTTTTTCACTGGTCTAAATCAAAAAAAACTAAGCCAAAGGATTTTTATATCGGTGAAGTACCAAGCCGGCCGGGTCGCCGCCAGATAGACCTAGAGAACCTCTTGACAGATCAAAATCAAGCCGCTAGCCACAGCAGAATCGGTCAATTTGGCACCACCAGCGGTTATCATCCGGTTAGACCAGCCATTAATATCAACAAAAAATCACAGAACAATTTACCAGTAAATGATCCATATAATACTAACCGTATAATACCTATTAATTCAATTACCCCTAAACGTAGTCACTTTTTTCATCGCCAGCGCCATGAACAACCCTAGGATATATATCTGCTATAATTAATGTTTGTTAGAAAATTATGAGAGATTTTATAACTAAATTAAAACCTGCCACTGGATTTTCTCAAGTAGTTCACCTTATTCTGCGTTTATTACTACCGGCATTAATATTTATACTAATAAGAATTAATTTTTTTCAGCTGGCCTTGGCCATTGTATTGTTAAGTAAATGGCGTATGTTAGCTGTTAAACCAAGATATTGGCCCGCCAGTATAAGGGCAAATGGCATAGATATCCTTGTTGGGTTATCAACGGTGGTATTCATGATGCATACTTCTAGTAGCTTATGGCAGCTGTTGTGGGCGGTGGCTTACGGTGGCTGGTTAGTCGGTATAAAACCCAGCTCAGACACACTATTAATCTCATCTCAAGCCCTGATCGGCCAACTGTACGGACTGGCTGCGCTGTTTTTAGAATGGCCCTCAGCGCCGTTATGGTGGCTGGTTACCGGTAGCGGCATAGTTTGTTTTCTGGCGGCCCGCCATTTCTTTGACAGTTTTGATGAATCCTATAGCAAGTTATTGAGCTATACATGGGCCTATTTCGGAGCGGCAACGGTTTGGATACTCGGGCATTGGCTGCTTTTTTATGGATTTGTCGCTCAGCCGACACTGCTGTTAACGGTTATCGGCTATGGACTGGCCGCGCTTTATTACCTGGACCACAAGGATCGCTTAAGTAAATTATTAAGGCGTGAATTCGTGCTGGTAATGGTTGCCATTATTGTGGTAGTACTAATCACTTTATGGCAGAGCACAAAGCGTAAAATAGTATAGGGAGGGGAATTATGGAATATACTGGAAATCCAAAGGAAAAAACTACCGAAGAACCAAAATTTGAGACAGCAGACACCAATATTGTTTCTAAAAAAGACTTGCCTGCCGCGGGAAAAAAGCCGTCAGTGCCTTTTAGCCTGCCGCCGGAGCTAATCAACCGGCCAAAACCAGTTTACTCAGTAAAATATCTCAGCATTGCTTTGTTGGTGATAGTCAGCCTAACGGCCGGTTTTTTTGGTGGCTGGCTGGGGGCCGATGACCATGATCAGACGACATCATCAAATTCTCCGATTGAATCCAAACAAACGGTTGTCAGCAATACCAGCCAAGTAATCAGCTCGATTGCTAAAACCGTCGGCCAAAGCGTCGTATCAATTGATGTAACCAGCCAGACAGCTTCGCCTGATACTAATAATATTTTTAATTTCGGCTTCGGCACCAACGGCACAACCGAAGAAGATGCCGGTACCGGCATTATCTTGTCGTCGAGTGGCCTGATCATTACTAACCGCCACGTGATCCCAGACGGCACTACCAGCGTGAGCGTAACGCTGTCAAACGGTACGACTTATAATAATGTCCAAGTTATCGGCCGGACGAGTGATTCTGACAGCCTTGACATCGCATTCTTAAAAATATCAAACCTGAACGGCAAAAAGTTAGTCCCGGTGACAATCGGCGATTCCAGTAAGATGCAAGTTGGCGATACGGTTGTAGCTATAGGCAATGCGCTTGGCCAATTCCAAAACACTGTCACTAGCGGTATACTCTCGGGCTATGGCCGAAGTGTTTCAGCTAGTGACAGCACTTCAACAACTTCTGAGAGCCTGGTTGATTTATTCCAAACCGATGCCGCCATAAATGAAGGTAACTCCGGCGGCCCATTAGTTAATCTAAGCGGTCAGGTAATTGGTATTAATACAGCGCTGGCCGGTAATGCCCAAAATATCGGCTTTGCCATTCCCGTTAACGATGTTATTGGTCTCATTAAAGGCGTTGAACAAACCGGCAAACTGGAACAACCTTACCTAGGGATTGTCTATATACCGATTACTGCCGACGTCGCCCAGCAGTATTCACTAAACGTCAATAGCGGCGCTTACATCCCGCCATCGGCGGATGTTGGACAGCAAACCGTTATTTCCGGCGGCCCGGCGGCCCAAGCCGGCCTGCAGGAAGGCGACATCATTATGGATATTAATGGCACACCGATCAACGAGAACAAAAGTATTACATCAATTTTAGACCAGGACAGCGTTGGCCAGGTGATAACCCTGACCGTCAACCGCAGTGGCAAAACTATCAGCATCAAAGTCACCCTAGGTACGGCGCCGACCAGCTAGAATCTTTCGAAGCACTGGATAAAATCCGAAGTATTAATTAACTGAAAATGATTTTTTTCAGCCAGATTCTCAAGCTGCTTGTGTTGAAATGGCAAAGCTTCAGTCAGGATATAACTTGGCTGCCAATCAAAACCGCTTATTTGTTGAAATAGTTGACGGTAGATATCTAAGCCGTCCTGACCGCCGAAAATAGCCCTGCGGGGCTCAATTAAAGCCTCAGCGTTAACATGGTAATTGGCCGGGACATAGGGCAGATTTGCCAGAATTGTCTGGTATGGCCCGTGATTAGGTTCTAATAGATCAGCCTGATAACAATTAACGTTTAGTTTAAAGCGTTTGACATTTAACCGGGCGACTGCCAATGCCTGGCGGTCGATATCATAAAGGACAACTTTTAATTTCGGGTTTTCCAACTGGATGGTAATACCAATACAACCAGAACCGGTACCGACATCAGCAATTTTTGTATTATCTTCAATGGGTAGCTGATTGAATAAATCGATCATCGTCTCAGTTTCCGGCCGGGGTTCCAGCACCCGCTTATCAACAAAAAAATCTCTGCTATAAAATTCGCTTTTATGACGGATGTAAGACAGGGGAATATGTTTGGTTCGTTGATTAAGTTGGGTATTTAACCGTTTAAGCAGTACGAGTGATAAAATCTGTTCCGGATGGGCCAGCACCAGGGCGCGGTCTTTGCCCAAGCAATCTTCCAAAATCACTAGCGCATCCAGGCGAGCCGTGCCGATCCCAGCATTTTCCAGTTGGCGGTAGGCTTTATTAAGCCAACTGCCGCTCGTTGCTGATAATGGTGTGCTCATAAGCCAGTAGCTGTTCAATAATCGGGTCAAGATTGCCGTTTAATACCGAGGCGATATTGTTAGTAGAAAAACCAATCCGATGGTCGGTAATCCGATCCTGCGGAAAATTATAGGTGCGAATCTTTTCCGAACGGTCACCGGAACCGATCAGTTTTTTTCGGGCATCGCTTAATTGTTGCTGCTCGGCGTTGATTTTCTCCGCCAGCAACCGCGAGCGTAGGACGCTCATGGCTTTTAGCTTGTTCTTTATCTGTGATTTTTCATCTTGGCAAGTTACTACCATTCCTGTAGGCAGGTAAGTAATCCTAACGGCCGAATCAGTCGTATTAACTGATTGACCGCCATGGCCACTGCTGCGGTAAACATCTATCCTTAGGTCGCTGGGGTTGATCTCAATTTCGGTCTCGGTGGCTTCCGGCAATACAGCAACGGTTATTGTGCTGGTATGGATTCGGCCTTGGGATTCTGTGGTGGGAATACGCTGCACGCGGTGCACGCCGGCTTCAAATCTCAATTGCTTATAGATTTCTTTACCCCTAATCCAAAATATGATTTCTTTGAAACCGCCGACTTCACTGGGATTTTCACTAACCAATTCAACATAATAACCATGATGTTCGGCCCAGCGGCTGTACATTCTATATAAATCGGCCGCAAATAAGCTGGCTTCATCGCCCCCGGCGGCTGCCCGGATTTCAATCACAGCATCCTTGCTGCCATTCGGGTCCTTAATCAATAAGGCGTCATTAAGCTGTTGTTCAATCGCTGCTTGTTTGCTTTCGAGCTCCTGAAGCTCAGTTTGGGCCAATTCAGCTAATTCACCGCCTTCAAAAACCAGTTCTTTGGTCTTTTGAATCTGATGTTGGTAATCGTGCAAACTGTCAAACAGCCCGAGGATAGTTTCCAATTCCTGGCGCCGTTTTGCCATGCCTGGATAGTCTTTCCGGCTGAATATCTCCGGATCTTCGAAATCTTTTTCCAAAGCCGTATATTCTATTCGCAGTGATTTTTCTTGATCTTCAAACATAGGACAACTTAAGTATACGTAAAGTTCACTAAATCGGCTATAACCCTTAAGTGAGGATGAGCCGGATTAAACTTAGTTTATTTGTTGGTAACAGTAGACTTCTTAGATTCAGTTTCTTTGAGGCGGTCGATTTTCCGCTTATCCTGCTTGGTAGCCGAAGCCGCCCGGCGCTCACGCGCCGCTTGGCCGGCTGCCGCCCGGGCCTTGAACTTGTCAACCCGGCCTTCAATGTCAACGATACGCTCTTCACCGGTAAAGAAAGGATGGGAAGCGCTAGAGATATGCACTTTAACAAGTGGGTATTCAACCCCGTCAATGGTAATAACCTCATCGCTTTCAACAGTCGAGCGGGTTAGAAAATTACAGCCGTTATTAAGGTCTTGGAAGACCACTAGCCGGTAATTATTGGGATGTAATGATTTCTTCATGTCAACAAGCTAATATATACCCCTGTTATGATTTGGTCAACCAAAAACTGCACTAATTAAACCAAAGATTGCACTTATCATATGAACCTCCACAAAAAGTTGATCTGTCGGCAATATTTTGTTAAGATATATCTATAAATATTAAGCAGTGTAGGGCAGCAATCCTCCCCGGTATAACCATGCAGGCATATTTGGGGGTAAGCTTTACACGAAGAGAGAAGGATTATAAATGGCTACTAAAGAAGTAGATATTAAGGAATTACTGGCTGCCGGTGCCCATTTCGGGCATAAAACCAGCCGCTGGCACCCTAAAATGGCACCCTATATTTACGGTGTACAGTCCGGCGGACACATTATTGATTTAACCAAAACCGTTGAAGCCCTTGGGCCGGCTATGAACTTTATCACCCAAACTGTCAGTAACGGCAAGCAAATTCTGCTAGTCAGTACCAAACGACAGGCTAAAGATATCATTCGAAAACTGGCTGAAGACACTAATATGCCTTTTGTAACCGAGCGCTGGCTAGGCGGCATGTTGACCAATTGGACAACAATCGGCGGTAGAATTAAGCATCTTAAAGAAATTGAGAGAAAAATGGCCAGTGGCGAGCTTGCCAACAACTACAGCAAGCTTGAGGTCCAGCGTTACCAAGAAGAAATTGACCAGATGAACTTTATTTACAGTGGCATCAAAGAGCTTAATAACCAACCGGGTGCAGTTTTTGTAGTCGACATCGTCCACGACGATAACGCTGTTAATGAAGCCCGTAAACTGAATATCCCATTGATTGCTTTAGTCGATACCAATGGCGATCCCACCCGAGTAACCTATCCCATACCTTGTAACGATGATGCCATCAAGACGATTGAATTAATTGCTAGCTATATCAAACAGGCCATTAAAGACGGTCAGGCAAAAACAAAAGTTGCTGAAGTCAAAAAAGATGAGTCTCAGGAAAGGAAGGCAAGCGATGAGCATTGATATTAAAGAAGTAAAGCGTTTACGGGGATTAACCGGCGTCGGTATGACGGACGCTAAAAAAGCCCTTGAAGCCAGCAAAGGAGACTTCGATAAAGCCCTGAAAGAAATGCGCCAGAAAGGTTTAACTAAAGCTGATAAGCGAAGTGAGAGGGAAGTCCGGGCCGGCGTCATTGGTACCTATAATCATGACAACCGGATAGGCGTTCTAGTCGAAATCAATTGTGAGACTGATTTTGTAGCCCGCAATGAGCTATTTGCGCAGTTAGTTAAAGATATAGCCATGCATGTTGCAGCCCTCGACCCGGAATATCTCAGCAAGGCTGATGTATCCTCGGATGTGCAGCAAAACTTACGCCGGGAATTTAGCGCCAAAGCCAAAAACGAAGGCAAACCAGCTGATATAATCGATAAAATTGTCGATGGCCAAATTGAGAAGTATTTAGCAGAAAAATGCCTACTGGAACAACCTTTTGTTAAAAATCCCGACCAGACCGTCGGCGAGTATGTTAAAGAATATGTAGCCAAACTTGGCGAGAACATTGTTATCCGCCGTTATGCCCGCTTTGCCCTGGGTGAAGTCGGTTAGACAGATTTAATTTAACGATTGGAAAAATCAGGCAATAAAGTTACTATTGAAGTAGAGGAATATGGACACACAGCAAATTATCCCCGAACTGACTAAAAAATTTGAATTAGCTGCTGATCATTTTGTCCAAGAACTAAAAAAAATCCGGACCGGCCGGGCAAGTGCTGATATGCTGGACGGCGTCATCGTTGAGACTTATGGCAGCCGGATGCCGCTCAACCAGGTGGCCAGCATTGCCGTTGTCGATGCCCAATTGATACAAATTACCCCCTATGATCCGAACAACCTTAAAGAAATCACGGTAGCAATCCGCGACAACACACATCTCAAGCTTAATCCGCTTGATGACGGGCATGTTGTGCGGGTGCCAATACCGCCGCTGACTGAAGAGCGCCGGCACGAAATTGCTAAAACTCTCGGCGAGAAAGCCGAAGAATGTATGATTAGTTTACGTAATCTCCGCCACGAAGCGCTAAAAACACTCGACCAGGCTAAAAAGGATAAGAACTTAGGGGAAAGTGATCGGATCCGCTTGGCTAAGCAGATTGATGAGCTGATGAATCAGTTTAAAATACGGATTGAAGACCAAACCAAACAAAAAGAGAATGAAATACTGACAATTTGATAATCTCCTAAGCTCATAATCAGCTTACTTGATACAATAGGATAGATATGTTTGATCAAAGAATAGCATTAAAATACCAGCCAGATTTACCAAGATCAAATCCATTATCTGATTGGAAGAAAAATATTACATGTCGGTAGGATTATTGATTCTGGGCTTGGTATTATTTGTACTGCTGGTTGTAGTACATGAATTCGGGCATTTTATTGTTGCTCGACACAACGGCGTCGATGCCGAGGAATTTGGTATATTTTTCCCGCCGCGTATCTGGAGTCGGATTACCAAAAAAGGCTGGCGGTTTAGTATCAACGCTATCCCAATCGGCGGTTTTGTCAGGTTAAAAGGGGAAAGCGACTCGGCAACCGGGTCACATACTTATGGAGGTGCCTCACTTTGGGTTAAAACGAAAATACTATTAGCCGGTATTATCATGAATTTTCTGGCCGCCTTCGTACTTTTGATGGTACTAGCCTGGGTCGGTATGCCGCAGCTAGTAAATAAACAGTACACTGTTAAGAGTGATACCTCGACCATCAAGAATGAAGTGTTCGCCGGCAATATAATTTCTGGATCGCCGGCGGCAAGTATCGGGCTCAATTTTAATGACCGGTTGATTTCAATTACACCGCTTAAAGGCAAGGCCGAATTTATAACCAGTGATATGGGATTACCGAAGATTACTAAAAACTTAGCCGGGCAGATAGTCAGCTTGGAATACAGCCAGAACAACCAAACATTTACAAAGACTGTCCATCTATTGAGCTTGAAAACCGTTGCTGCCAGCCAAAAAACTAAAAACCCCAAGGGCTATCTAGGTATTTCGCCTTATCAATATAAATTGAAACGCTCAACCTGGTCGGCGCCGATAGTGGCCGGCGGCTTGTTGTGGCAATTTATCACCCTGACATTCCATGGTCTGGGCACTGCCATCATGGGACTGGTCCATGGCAACGCCACCCAAGCCTCTTCTCAGTTAACCGGGCCAGTCGGAATTTATGAAATATTAAAAAACGGCAGCTCGTTGGGTTATCAATTTATATTAATTTTTATAGCCGTAATTTCACTTAGTTTGGCAATTATGAATCTGCTGCCAATACCAGTGCTGGATGGCGGCAAGCTATTCCTGACGGTCGGGGCGCGTTTATTTAGGAAGAAATTGTCGGAAAATTTGGAAGCACTGCTTTATGGCACCAGCTTCGCTTTGCTAATGCTGCTACTAGTATTAATTACAATTTCTGATGTTCACAAGCATTAAAACCGCCGAAAAACCGGTAAAACTACCCAATAATGATGGCATTACCTGGAATCCTTGGGGGGCAATTATTACCATACTGGTTATATTTTTTTCCCAGGCAATAATAGCTTCGTTGGCAATAATTATCTATGCTTCAATAAAATCCCAAAGCGTAACCCAAGCTACTAATTGGCTTAGCAACTCGTTGCCATTTAATTTTTGGTACACCGTTTTCGCTGAAGTATTTACGGTCATCGGCGTTTGGTTATTTATCCGTTGGCGAAAAGGCAATTGGCGGAAAATTGGCCTTTACCGGCCCCAAAAAGCCGATGTTGCATGGTCGTTCATTGGTTTCTTAGTCTATTTCCCGATCTACCTGGTAATTATCAATATTTTGGCGTCAGTGACCAATATTAATTTTAATCAGCAGCAGGCTACTGGTTTTAGCTCATCTACAACTGGCTGGCCGTTGATCTTAGTATTTATTAGCCTGGTAATCTTGCCGCCGATTGCCGAAGAGATTGCTTTCCGCGGGCTACTGTTCAGCGGCCTCAAGAAAAAGCTGCCATTGATATGGGCGGTTGTTTTTACGGGACTGCTGTTTGCGATACCACATGCCCTGGAAAGCCAGAGCGGGGGACTGTTATGGATCGCAGCCGTTGATACGTTTATTTTATCGGCGGTTTTATGCTGGTTGCGCGAAAAAACCGGCCGGCTTTATGCCAGCATGGGTTTGCATGCCTTAAAAAATCTACTGGCATTTATTGATCTGTTTTTTATCATAAACCACCATTTTTAGTCCAACCCCAATAGAGTACAATAGAAACTCAGTGAGCTATACAATTTAATAAACTTATAGAAAGGACCGGTTCCGTTGGGAAATGGTTAAAAAATGCTGAAATGAAATCATCAAACTTGTTTACTAAAACCATAAAAAATATACCTGTCGGTGAAACGGCTAAAAATGCCCAGTTGCTCATCCGGGCGGGATACATTTATAAGGATTCAGCCGGCGTTTATGCTTTGTTGCCGCTTGGCTTAATGGTCATTGAAAATATTAAAAGTATTATCAGAAAAGAAATGAACTCAATTAATGCCCAGGAGATTTTAATGACCAGCCTACAGCGCAAGGAACTTTGGCAACAAACTGACCGCTGGGATGACAACAAAGTCAGTTGTTGGTTTAAATCTAGACTTAAAAACGGTACAGAAGTTGGTTTGGCTTGGTCGCACGAAGAACAAATTACTGACATGATGCGGACTTTTGTTGCCAGTTACCGTGATTTACCAGTCAATGTCTACCAATTCCAGAATAAACTGCGTAATGAAACTCGTGCTCGAAGCGGTATTATCCGCGCCCGTGAGTTTTTAATGAAAGATCTGTACTCTTATTCACGGACAGAGGAAGAACATCAGGCATTTTATGATTCAGTTTCCGATGCTTACCTTAGAGTTTTTAGTCAGATAGGTTTGGGCGAGTCAACATTTTTAACTTTTGCATCGGGCGGTGATTTTACACAGTTCAGCCACGAGTTTCAGACAATTACACCGGCCGGCGAAGACACAATTTACCTGCACCGTGGTAAAAAAATCGCTGTCAACGAAGAAGTAATGGGTGACGAAGTTTTAGCCCAGCTCGGCTTGAGCAAAGATGAATTGGAAAAATTGCAGGCTGCCGAAGTAGGCAATATCTTTAGTTTCGGCGACGTCAAATCTGCCCAGCTCGGCTGCTATTACACAGATGATAAAGGCCAGCAGAAGCCGGTAATTCTCGGCTCCTACGGCATTGGCGTAACCCGATTGATGGGTGTTATGGCCGAAAGCCTATCAGATGATAAAGGATTGATTTGGCCGGTCAATGTCGCGCCAGCAACTGTCTATTTGGCTTTTATTGGAAATGACGATGCCGTAATCAAAGCCGCCAATGATTTATATGATCAGCTGCAAAATGCCAATATCAAAGTTATCTTTGACGACAGAGAAACTAGTGCTGGTGAGAAATTTGCCGATGCCGATTTAATCGGTTTGCCTTACAGGATAACTGTCAGTCCGAAAACCCTTGAAAAGAGTCAATTTGAACTTAAAGCCCGTAACGCCAATGATCCGCAATTACTCACAGCCGAGTCAGTGATAAAAATACTAGCGGAAGCTGTTGCAAATTGATATAATAAGCCGTCTAATAATCAGACTAAGAATACGACCTATACAGAAGGATTATTAAACAATTATGAAAAAACAGTACCGATTAACTAAACAAGGTATCGATGAGCTTAAGACTGAATTAGATCAGTTAACTGCTCAACGTAGCGTGATAGCTGAGCGTTTAAAGACTGCCAGAGAATACGGTGATCTAAATGAAAATGCCGAATACGCCGCCGCTCGGCAGGAACAAGAAAGAAACGAACAAAGAATCAGTGAAATCGAATATATCTTGCGTAATGTGGAACTTATTAAAACACCCCGAACTGACGGAAAAATTCGCTTAGGGTCACTAGTCAATCTAAAAGGAAATCGTGGCAATACCCAGATTTTTCAGGTAGTTGGCACAGTTGAAGCCGACCCGCTTAATGGTAAAATTTCAGACGAATCGCCAATTGGCAAAGCTCTGCTGGGGAAAACCGAAGGCGATAAGGTTGAAATTATAACACCTTCCGATACCGCCACCTACACGATTATCAGTATTAAATAAGACAACAAATAATTTGCTATTTATTAATAAATAGCTGATGTTTATCAGCTATATGTCTAGTAATTTAGCATAATCACCGATATACTTTTGATAAGTATGGCAACACTTAAAGAATTGCGTGATGAGAGATTGCGCAAACTTAAAGCTCTGAACGACCTAGGTATTAATCCTTACCCAGCCCATGTTCAAAGAAGCCATAAACTGTTGGAAATCACCGAACAATTTGACGGCCTGCAAGGCCAATCTGTTAACGTCGTCGGTAGAATTATTAATATCCGTAAATTCGGTAAAATTTCCTTTATTGTAATTAAAGACGGATCCAGCCAACTGCAACTTTTTCTTAGTAAAGAAAAATTACTGGCACCCGACCATAAAGATAGCCAAATTGGCTATGACGAAATACATTTGCTAGATATGGGTGATTTTATCAACGCCAAAGGCAATGTTATTAAAACCCAAACCGGTGAAATATCGGTAGAGGTTGATCAGTTACGCCTGCTGACTAAAAGTCTCCGGCCAATGCCGACAAGTTGGGATGGTTTTTCCAATAAAGAAGAACGTTTACGTCGCCGCTATATTGATCTAAATATAAATAAAGATGTCCATGACCGCTTTATTCGCCGTAGTCAATTCTGGCAGGCTACACGGCAATATTTAATCGACAAAGGATATCTTGAAATAAACATCCCAGTACTGGAGCATACTACCGGTGGGGCAGATGCCACGCCGTTTGTGACGCACATGGATTCACTAGACCAGGACTTCTATTTGCGAATCAGCCATGAGTTACCACTTAAACGTCTAGTCGCTGGCGGCTACGAGAAGGTTTTTGATATCGGGCCAAGATTTAGGAACGAAAATTATTCAGAGGAGCATTTACCGGAACATGTTGCCATGGAATGGTATTGGGCCTACGCTGATTGGCGTGACGGCATTGGCTTCATGACAGATATGTATCGGGATGTTATCCAAAAGACATTTAGCAAACTGCAGTTCGAGTTAAATGGCTTTAAAGTAGATTTAACCCAGGATTGGAACGAGATTGATTACGCCGGTCTTATCAAAGACAACTACGGAATTGATGTTTATAACTGCAATATAGATGAAGTTAAACATACCCTTGAAGAGCATAAGCTTGAAGTTCAGCAAACTGACAATTTAGCGCGGGGAATTGATAAATTATGGAAGAATGTGCGTAAAGGCATCAACGGACCGTCGTGGTTAGTCAATATACCGCTGTATATTAGCCCGTTAGCAAAAATCAATCCTGATAATCCGCTTTCCGTACAACGTTTTCAAGCAATTATAGCCGGCTCTGAGCTAGGCAATGGGTTTAGTGAGTTAAATGATCCAATTGACCAGTTAAACCGCTTTAAAGAGCAGCAGCATTTGCGTGATGCTGGTGATAAAGAAGCCATGATGTTAGATATTGACTATGTTGAAATGCTGGAATATGGCATGCCGCCGGCTTGCGGCTGGGGATATTCAGAACGGGTGTTTTGGCACTTCGAAGGTGTCAGCTCTCGTGAAGGAGTACCATTCCCACAGCTAAGAACAGAAGTTGATTCAGTAACTCGGGCAATTTATCCTGATATCTTCAGACAATCTAAAAATACTGACTAAAAGCAAGATAATAATAGTCAATAGTTAAATAATTAAGAAAGCAGCAATAAATGGACAAGATATTAAGCTATAAGTTAAGAATAAAAAATATATTTAAAGCTAATTACACCTTATCGGCGTTTTATTTTATCCAATTATTGGTGATTATTTTTGTGGCCAAGTCATTTTCATTGCCAGTATCAACAAGTTATATCACTCGTGATCAATTATTAGTTAATGCTTATGGTAATAAAGCAGTTAGTGCTGCAACTGCTCACATATTTGACGTTAACATAAAATCGCTGGTTGTGTTTATGCTTATTTTAATGGTTATTATATATGTCTGGCTGGCAACGAGGTACAGATATAATTATGAAACTGACTTAAAAAGAGAAGCTAACCCGGTCCGTTGGATCCAAACCGGGATTATAAACGGATTAATATTGGTCACCGTAGGGCTTTTAGCCGGTGTGTATGACCTTGTAACGCTAGTGCTGCTGTTTATCCTGCCGGTTATAGCTAACCTTATCTTTATTGTTAAGGAACAATTACCTGAACAAGAAAAGTTAAAGCACAACCTGCTTACGATACTAAAACTAGTATTCGTCATATTGCCGCTGGCTATTATCCTTTGCTACGTATTATCGGCCGATATTTACGGCACACATGGAATTAGTACGTACTTCTATTTTCTTTATGCCACGGTCATTATCTTTTATGCCGGCACATTAGTTAACCAACTGTTACTAAGTAAAAAAACCAAAAGTTGGAAGAAGTATATTTACGGTGAACAGATGTATTTGCTATTAGATACAGTCATTAAAACAGCTGTAATTTGGCAAATATTTGCCGGGGTCTTGCATTAATAATGGCCAACATTATTTTTGATTTTGATGGTACTATCGCCGATAGTCTGGAAGTCGTAGGCGATATTTTTTACGAAATGACGCAACACCGGGAACTGAGTGATGCTGAAGTAGCTAAAATCAGACAAATGTCATTGAGGCAGGTTGCCAAACGTCTACACGTCCATTGGTGGCAAATTCCGATTCTGCTGATGCGCGGGCGTAAAATTATGGCTGGTAAAGCCGATGAAATAAGTATTTTTAAGGGTATTCCTGAGACCTTAAAGCAACTTAAGGCCGATGGCCACAAACTGTTGGTAATGAGCTCCAACAGCGCTAAAACCATCCGGATTATATTGCGCCGCAATAACCTGGATGGTTACTTTGTTAAGATCTACGGAGACATCGGCCTCTTTAGCAAAGCCCAAGTTCTCCGGAGAGTGTTATTAACTAACCGGCTTGGACGCAAGACTAGTTACTACATTGGTGATGAGGAAAGGGACATCGAGGCATCGCTGCGCGTTGGCATTCATTGTATTGCCGTAGCCTGGGGATTTTCTGATACCCAGCGCCTACGCGAGATGTACCCCTATGGTTTAGCCTATAAGCCGGCGGATATAATTAAAATAATCGATCAAAGTTCTTAATCGGAATCGCCCAAAGCTTGTTTTAGGCTGATACAATATATTGATATGGCAGGATACCAACAGTGGAGAACAAAACCTTACCAACCGGGCCAAGCGGAACCCTATAAACTTAGCCGTAGCAAGATTGAGGATTTTATGAATTGCCCCTGTTGCTTTTGGCTGGATCGGCGACTGAAAATATCCAAACCCTCAACTCCTCCATTTCAGATTAATAAAGCGGTTGATGAATTGTTTAAAAAAGAATTTGATACTTACCGCCGCAAAAAAGAAGCCCACCCCCTGATGATTGAATACGGCGTCAAGGCGATCCCGTACCAGCATAGCGATCTGGATAAATGGCGGCAAAATATGATTGGCGTCCAGTATCTGCACCAACCGACCAATCTGCTGGTTTATGGTGCAATAGATGATTTATGGGTTGATCCGGCCGGCGAAATACTGGTAGTTGATTACAAAGCAACCGCAAAAAGTAGTCCAGTATCGCTTGATGCCCCTTGGCAAATCAGTTATAAACGGCAAGTTGAAATTTACCAGTGGTTACTGCGACATAACGGCCTGAGTGTTGGGAAGACGAGTTATTTTGTATATACTAATGGTAGGTTAGACCTTGATGGATTCTTTAATAAAGTGGAGTTTGAAACCAAGATCATACCTTATGTAGGGGATGACAGTTGGGTCGATGCAGCCCTGGTAAAGATTAAAAAATGCCTTGAGCAAGACTCTATACCAGCCGCTGCTAAAGATTGCGAGTATTGTCAATATGCTCGTTCAAGGGCAAAACTGGCACTCCGCGCGCTGGGCCATAAGATACAATAAATATAATTAAGAAACATATGCTAGACATACAATTTATCCGTGACAACCCCGATTTAGTTAAAGAAAAATCTCGTCAAAAAGGTTACGATGTCGATATTGATAAGCTATTGGAAACGGACAAGGAACGTCGCTCAATCCTAACCGAAATTGAAGTATTGCGCCGTCAACGCAATACCGCTACCGAAACCGTCAGCAGCCGTCCGGCTGAGGAACAGATAAGCGCCGGGCGTGAACTTAAGAAAAAACTTAACCTGCTGGAAAAGAAACTGGAACAAGTAAACAAGAACTACCAAACCTTACTCTATCAGGTACCGAATATGCCGCTTGAAGACGTCCCGATTGGCGAGACAGAGTTGGAGAATAAAGTCGTTAAAACGGTCGGCGAGCCGATAAATTATGATTTTAAACCTAAAAACCATTGGGAACTAGCCCAAGCGAAAGATTTAATAGATAAAGAACGAGCTGCCAAAATAGCCGGGAGTCGCTTCGCATATATTAAAGGACCGCTTGTTGAACTTCAGCTAGCCATCATGCAATTTGTTGTTCGTGCCCTTGGAAACCAGGAAATTATCGAAAAATTAATTGCCGATAATAATCTTTCAATAAAAGGCACACCGTTTATGCCGATTTTACCACCGGCATTAGTTCGGACATCAGCTTATGAGGCTTCAGCACGATTAAACGCCGAAGAAATGACTTATCAACTAGCCCAGGATGATTTATGGCTTAATGCCAGTGCTGAACACAGCCTTTGCAATATGTACATAGATGAAGTAATACCAGAAGAGCAACTGCCAATTCGCTATATTGGTTATGCTACTAGTTTTCGCCGGGAAGCCGGAACATATGGTAAAGATACCGAAGGAATTCTCCGGATGCACCAATTCGATAAATTGGAAATGGAAGTGTTTAGTACACCAGAAACCGGACTGGATGAACATAAACTGCTGATTGCGATTGAAGAATATCTGGTTTCACAGCTTGAGCTGCCGTACCATGTCTTATTGAAATGTACAGCTGACATAGGCAAACCCAATGCCCGGGGCGTAGATATTGAAACATGGCTGCCAGGTGAGGGGAAATACCGCGAAACCCACACTGCCGATTATATGACCGATTATCAAGCCCGTAGAATGAGAACCCGTTTGCGCCGTAAAGATGGTAGAATTGACTTCGTTCATACAAACGACGCCACAGCCTTTGGTATAGGCCGCATATTAGCGGCAATTATCGAAAACCGCCAAACCAAAGACGGTCATATTATGGTTCCGGACGTACTACGCCCATTGATGATGGATAAAACCGAAATATAACCTAAAAATTTAATCAAAGGAAGGCAAGGCGACAAGTAACTATGATAACGCGACTTGAAATCACCAGTATCCACATGGAAATTGAAGACAACCTTAGACACTACGTAACTAAGAAGATCGGTCAATGCGACCGGTTTCTGCCCCACCGGATTCGAACTAGTCTGCACGCTGATATCACTCTGAAAGAAGAAAAATCAAAGGAAAGAAAAATCTGTACCTGCGAAGTTGTCATGTATCTGCCGCACGAAGTTATTACCACCACTGAGAGCACAATTAATATGTATGCCGCCATTGATATTGTGGAGTCCAAGCTTATTAACCAATTGCGTAAATATAAAGCAATGCATACCAGCCCTAAACTTTATCGCCGAGTCTTGGCTGGTATAAAACACAAGTCTTAAATTATAAATAAATCGGTTCTAATTTAAGCCATTAATAGGTACAATAAATACTAATAACTATTGATTCTTTAAGGAAATGGTTGTTTTGTGGCTAGAAACGTATTTATAAAACTGTTAGGTAACCCCCAAGCAAAAACTCTAAAACGGCTTAAAAAACGCATTAAAGATATTAATGCGCTAACTGACGTTTATAAAAAAATGTCTGACAAAAAGCTTAAAGAACAGACAGCTGCACTTAAGAAAAGACTGGAAAAAGAATCACTTGATCAGATTTTACCTGACGCATTTGCGTTGGTGCGTGAAACTGCTACTCGGACATTGGGACAGCGCCATTTTGATGTCCAATTAATTGGCGGATTAGTCCTCCACGAAGGTAGCGTTTCGGAAATGAAAACCGGGGAAGGAAAAACTCTTGTATCAACCCTGCCGGTTTACCTCAATGCTTTAACTGGTAAAGGCGTGCATATTGTAACGGTTAATGAATACCTGGCCCAGCGCGATGCCGGTTGGATGGGTCAGATATATAGTTTTCTGGGGTTGAGCGTGGGTGTTATTATTGCCGAACAATCTTTCCTTTATGATCTGGAATATGAAAACAAAGAGCACTCTGATCCTCGATTCTACCACCTTAAACCGGCAACTAGGCAAGATGCCTATAACGCCGATATTACATACGGCACAAACAACGAATTTGGATTTGATTATCTTCGGGACAATATGGTCCGCGAAGTCGATCAACTGCGCCAACGTGACTTGCACTATGCCATCGTGGACGAAGTCGACTCGATTTTGATTGATGAGGCCCGGACGCCGCTGATTATTTCAGCACCCTCCGTAACAACCGGTAATACCTATGACCAGTTTTCCAAAGTAGTCCGCCATCTCAAACCGGAAGAGCATTATGAAGTTGACGAAAAGCATAAAACAGTCATTCTGACGGATAAAGGTGTTGAAACTCTGGAAAAATTGTTGAGCATAAAAAGCCTTTACGAAACGGAAAACATCCGCACAATCTATCACCTTGAGCAGGCTCTCCGGGCGCAATCGTTGTATATGCGTGACAAAGACTACGTCGTTACCAAAGACGGGGAAATAATTATAGTTGATGAATTTACTGGACGGCTATTAAAAGGCCGGCGCTATAACGAAGGCCTTCACCAGGCAATTGAAGCCAAGGAAGGTGTGGAAGTCCAACAAGAATCAATGACATTAGCCACGATTTCATTCCAAAATTACTTCCGTTTGTATGAAAAACTGGCCGGCATGACGGGTACGGCGATGACCGAAGCCGAAGAATTCCATCAGATATACAAACTTGAAGTTATAGAGGTGCCTCCGAACAAAAAACTTATTCGAAATGACCGCCCGGACAGAATTTACCGTTCGGAAGCCGGTAAGTTCAGAGCTATTATCCGAGAGGTAAAATTGCTATATACCAAAGGCCAGCCGATCTTACTGGGCACAGTGTCAATTGAGAAAAACGAGCTGCTCAGTAGTTTACTGAACAGCGCGAAAATTCCACACCAAGTGCTTAATGCCAAAAACAACGAACGTGAAGCTTCGATTATCGCCAAGGCCGGTGAAAAAGGTTCTGTCACCCTGGCCACCAATATCGCCGGAAGAGGTACCGATATTGTACTGGGTGAAGGTGTAGTTGATCTTGGTGGCTTATTCGTGCTGGGTAGTGAACGCCATGAATCACGCCGCATTGACAACCAGCTTCGTGGACGATCCGGCCGCCAAGGCGATCCCGGCGTAACCCAGTTTTTTGTCAGTACCGAAGATGATTTAATGCGTATATTTGGCGGCGAGCGGATTGCTACCCTAATGAATCGCTTAAAAGTTGATGAAGAAACACCAATCGAAAACCGCTTAATATCTAAATCGCTTGAAGGTGCCCAGAAAAAAGTCGAAGGGTTCCATTTTGACCAGCGGAAAAACGTTGTCCAGTATGACAACGTTATGAACCGGCACCGTAAAGCGACTTACATTATGCGGCGTGAAATTCTCCAAGCGATTGATATTAAAAAACGTATCCTGGCGTTTATCGATGATGAAGCCAAAGCCATTGCCGCTTCGCCTTTATTGACGAGCGATAACCTGGAAGATGAGCTAAGAATGCTATTCCGGTTCGATGAACAGACGTTGGACCGGATTTTCGATACCGAAACTGATAAATTTGAAAGCGTTCTGGTGACTGTTGCCAAGGAATTGTATGGAACCAGGGAAATAGCTTTTACGCCCGAAATCATGCGCAAAGTTGAAAGAGATGTTTATTTGCAGATTTTGGATAATCTATGGATGCAGCATCTTGAAAACATGGACCATTTACGCCAAGGTATCCACTGGATAAGTGTCGGCCAGCGCGACCCATTGGTTGAATACCGACGCCAAGCCCAGCGCTTATTTGATGCCATGCAAGGCACGCTCCGGCACGATGTTCTCACCGCATTATTCCACGCTGAACCAGTAGCTGCCGAGCAATTAGACCGGCCGGTTGAAACCGCTATTACACGGGCGGCCAGAAGGTCAATCAGCAATTCGACCGAAATTGTAAATGATCAAGAAGAATTTGAAGCCGAAGATTTCCAGGCTAACCCCAAAACTGAGAATATTGAGAAAAAGAAAATCGAACAAAAACGCAAAAAGGCCCGAAAAGCCGAAAGACAACGCCGCGCTAAAGGGCGGAAACGTCATTAAGCATTAATTGAGAAAGGCAGTAATTTGCTATGAAGCATATTGTTTCTGAACTTGTTTTACCAAACGGCTGTAGGGGATTGCTGGTGGATGTATCTGAAGCGAGTGTCATGAACTTTATGTTTAATTTCCGGGCGGGTGAATTCCTGGTCCTAGAGGATAAATGGGAAACACCGCATTTAATGGAGCATTTACTGCTCGGCGCTAACAAAGATTTTCCTAAAGCCCGTGATTACCAGGCCGAATTCGAGAAAAATGGAGCCTACAACAATGCCTCGACCAACATCTATGACATAACTTATGAAGCCGAATGCGCCGATTTTGAATGGTCTCGGATTTTAGACTTATTGGTTATGGCAATTTCCAGCCCGTTATTTCTGGAAGAAGAGTTTAAGGCTGAAAGCGGTAATGTCCGGGAAGAATTAGTTAGTCGATCAAATAACCATTTCCGGCACTTGGGCATATCACTGAGGATGAACTACGGCTTAAAAGGAAAAACTGACCAGGAACGAATAAAATTAATGCATAATGTTTCGCTGGAAGACATTAATAACCACTATAAAAAGACTCATAAAACATCAAATTTACGCTTCATCATCGGCGGTAATATCACACCGAAACGGCGTGAAAGGATTGAGCAACTGCTCAGTACCATTAATTTACCCAAAGGCAGCGGCCGTTATTTGTTGCCAAATGAGCAACCCCGTACCTTGCAAGAACCGCTTTATATCCGGAATAAAACCGTCGACAACATATATCTTTATATTGACACGTTTATCCGGGATCGGATAAGTGATCCAGCGATTGACGCTATTGACCTGCTTAACATCATCTTAACTGAGACCTTATATTCCAAAATTTTTGGCATGGCCCGGGAAAAAGGTCTGGTCTATGACATGAGCTCCGGCTATATCCAATTGCGGGAGGCTGGCAACTGGTGGTTCGGCACCCAAGTAACAACTGATCATGCCGTTGGTTTGTTAAAGATCATGATCAAAGAACTTAAAAAAGTCTTCAATGCTGAACTGGCGGTTTCAGATATAGAAGCTGCCCAAGCCTATGCATTGGGTCGTTTTCAGCGCAGCGCCCAAACCGTCAGGGGTACTATGGGTGGTTATGCAGCCAGATATTTCTTTGATGACGTAATTGAGGATTATGACTTGGTCCCCAGACGAATCAAAGCAGTTACTAAAACTGCCATTATTGATGTATCCCATCAAATGTTTGCCCAGAAAATATGGGGGTTGGGTGTACTAGGAAATTGTGGGATAGATGTTGTCAGGCAATTGCACGACCAACTGGTAGTACTTTGGAATTGAAACAATATTCTTTCGAAACGCTATACTGTAGATATGGATAATATCCGGCAACAGATACAGCAGCTGAAAAAAGATTTAGAAATTGCTCTGGAACAGGTTGAATTCAGCCGTTTAGAAGAGCAACAAGCTACTTTGGATAAGCAAATTGCCGCTTCAGACTTTTGGGTTAATAACCCTAAAGCAGCGACTATTGCCCAGCTACAGGCTAAAATAGCCAATCGGCTTCAGCCCTGGCGGGTATTACAGAAATCCGTCGAAGAATTTCTGGAATTAAGCCAACTGCCGGACAGTGATCTGCGCTCTGCAATTGAACAACAGCTGCAAACAACCATCCAGGATTTTGACCTGCTTAAAGACGAACTTAAATTCAGTGGTAAGTATGACGAATATAACGCGATAGTCAGTATCTATGCCGGCGCCGGTGGGACGGATGCCCAGGATTGGGCGGCGATGCTACTCAGAATGTATATGCGCTGGGCCGAAAAAGAGAACTGTGTAATTAAAACTATTGAAACCGCTCCGGGCGACGAAGCAGGATTGAAAAGCGTGACTATTGAGATAAGTGGAAGTTTAATTTATGGAAAACTTAAAGGCGAACATGGCGTTCACCGGCTGGTCCGTCTCAGCCCGTTTAATGCCGACCATCTTCGGCAGACCAGCTTTGCAAAAGTCGACGTTCTGCCCAAAATTGACCAGCCTGACGAATTGGTTATCGACAGCAATAATTTAAAGATTGATGTTTATCGCTCCGGCGGGCATGGTGGCCAGAGCGTGAACACAACCGATTCCGCGGTTCGAATTACCCACATTCCAACTGGCATAACTGTATCTATTCAGAACGAACGCTCGCAGCTTCAGAACAAAGAGACCGCCTTAACGATTCTGCGTTCCAAACTTGTCAGGCTGCAGTTGGAACAGCACAAAGGACAATTAAGTGAGCTCAAAGGACCGGTATTATCGGCAGAGTGGGGCAATCAAATCCGGTCTTATGTACTTCATCCCTATAAGCAAGTGAAAGATTTGCGGACAAATTACGAAACCAGCGATATCAACGGCGTATTGGAAGGTAATATCAATCCATTGATTAATGCCTATCTGGAATACAGCTTAAAAATACAATAATTTCAAAAATTTTGGATAATAGCCTTTGTTATAATGTCTATGATGATAGTAATTGATCGGGTGACAAAAATTTACAATCGTAATACCGGGCCGGTTCTAAACAGGGTAACGCTGCATATAAAACCGAAAGAGTTTGTAATTATGGTTGGCCAAAGCGGTGCTGGAAAAACAACTCTAATGCGGTTATTAACACGCGAAGAACGGCCAAGCAGTGGAAAAATCATTGTCGGCGGAATCGATTTCGATAAGTTAAGCGATAAAGACATACCAAATTTAAGGCGTAAAATAGGCGTTGTTTTCCAGGATTTTAAGTTGTTAAACAACCGGACGGTTTTTGAAAATATAGCCTTTGCGCTTGAAATTGTCGGTGTTAGCAAACGGGAAATACAAAAAACAGTGCCGAAAGTATTGGAAATTGTTAACTTGAAGGGTAAAGAAAGACGAATGCCACCAGAATTATCTGGCGGCGAGACTCAGCGTGTCGCGATAGCCCGGGCAATTGTCCGCCAGCCAAAAATTTTAATAGCTGACGAGCCGACCGGCAATTTGGACCCTAAGCATGCTTGGGATGTGATTAAAGTCCTGGAGAAAATCAACCGTTTTGGCACAACAGTCCTGTTAACTACTCATAACGCATCAATCGTTAATAAACTGAAACGTCGAGTTGTTACCTTGGAACATGGCAAAATAATTAGCGATCGCGCTAACGCTGAGTATAAAATCTAATCATGCACCGGGAAATAACTACGATCATCCGAATTATTCGTACTGGCATAATAAATTTTGTCCGCAATTTATCGCTAGCCGCAGCAGCTATAGCTGTGATGACTGTGACTTTGACAACAATATTGTTCTCGTTAATAGTTAATGCAACTTTTAGCAATACCATCAACCAGATTAACAGTAAAATTAATATATCTGTTTACTTAAATAGCTCAGTTACTACCCAGCAAGTAAATACTTTTATGACTGAACTAAGAAATCTACCCAGTGTTAAAAAAGTCAATTACACTTCACAGGACCAAGCTCTGGCAATGTATAAGTCAGAGAACTCCAACAATAAAAGCTTGATACAAGCGCTGTCAGTTATCGGATCCAACCCGTTGCCGGCAAGCATTGAGATAAGCCCGACCAACACCGAAAACATCCAGCCAATCAAAAATTTTCTAGATGAACCGCAGAATACTACGCTTCAAGACCCCCAAGCGGGCACTTCATATTCCGGTAACGAAAAAACGGCGATTGATAAGATTGCCCATGCCACCAATATTATCCGGGAAGCCGGCGTAATGGCTGTAATAATCTTTGCTTGCGTGTCAGCCCTGATAATTTTTAACACCATCAGGATGACTATCTTTAACCGACGAGATGAGATCGGCATAATGCGCTTACTGGGTGCCAATAACTGGTTTATAAAAGGGCCTTTTGTGGTAGAAAGCACATTGTATGGGGTAATCTCGGCATTAATATCCATTTTGATCATAGACATTTTATTTGCCGGATCGGCATCAGCTCTTCAAGCCAGCAGTTTGGGTTTACTGGACATCGGTTATGCTAATCACGATTTTAGGACCCATTTTTGGATTCTTTTGACGTTACAACTGGTGGTTGGTATACTCATTGGAGCCGCATCGTCCTATATTGCTACCAAGCGGTATCTTAAACTCAAAACTTCCAGATAAAATACCGTTTTTAAATAACAGCAAAATCAAAGTCTATAAATTTTAATCATTATTAAGTTATCAACAAGTTGATAACTATTTAGTCGAAGAGGGTAATTTACAACTTCTTGTGGGGTATGGTATGCTTAAGATGCTAATAAAAAACAAAGAACCAATGTTAAGAAAGCACACCATTATTAAACGTCTATTGACGTTACAAACAACGAAAATAGCCCAGGTAGGTATTGTTGTAGTATGTTTAGTTTTAATCGGCTTCTCAATAAAAATTGTCCATGCTGTCGATTGCTCAACGATTAACAGTTGTAGTGCCCAGGAACAGGCCTTACAGCAGCAAAATTCACAAAACCAATCAAATCTAGGCCAGCTTCAAATAACTGCCGGTAGCTATCAGAATGCCGTCAACCAACTGCAATCGGAGATAACTAACTTAAAGCAGGAAATAAACGAAAATTATGCTACCCAAGCCAGTTTGCAACAACAAATAGCCCAGGCCCAAGCCGAATTAATCCAAGACAAGCAAATCTTATCTTCAGATATCAAAGCAATGTATGTAGATGGCCAGATGACTACCGTGGAAGAGCTTGCTACTAGCCAGAATCTTAGTGATTTTGTTAATGCCGAAACTTACCGTAATGCTGTAAGCAATAAAATTCAAGATACGTTAAACACTATCACTCAACTTGAGAATCAGCTCCAGGCCCACCAGGCCCAAGTTACAGCGGCCTTAGCTGCCCAGACAGTTCAACAAAATAAGCTTAGCAGCGATGAAACCCAAGACAGTAATCTGTTGGCATATAACCAGCAGCAACAGAATCAATACAACCAACAAATCCAAAGCAATCAAGCTGAAATAACACAACTCCAAGCTAAGATAGCTGAACTTAACATGCCTTCCGGATCAGATATAACGGCAGAAGGCACATGCGGTGGCGGTTATCCCACATCTACACCTAGCACTATAATACCTGGATCTTATTGGGGCTGTAATCACGCCAAGGATAATACTTCCGATAATTGGGGGATGGATAACAGGGAGTGCGTAAGTTATGCTGCCTTTATGGTCCATGAAGAATACGTTAGCGGTCAAGTGTCCCAAGATATGCCCTATTGGGGTGGGGTTGGTGATGCTTACGAATGGATAACTGATGCAGAAAGCGCTGGAGTGCCAGTTAACCAAACTCCAAAGGCTGGAGATATCGCTATCCGCCCGGCATCAGGTAATCCGGGAGACGTCGGCCATGCCATGTACGTAGTTAGTGTTGGAACGTTAAATGGCCAACCAGCGATTTATGTCCAACAATATAATGCTGATCTTAGGGGTGATTATAGTGAAGGCTGGCGAACTTCAGCCGGCCTGTACTTCTTACATTTTTCTGAATGGTAATATAAATTGACCAGGAAAATATCCAATCACCAAATTTATCAACATTGGCAGGGTAAATCAGTGCGTATAAAAAAATTTCTCCGAAAATCTAAAGTTGCACGAATATTCATACTATTTGTAATAGCATTAGGTGTTTATTTCTTGGGGGTTAATGTCGGTAATGGCAATATTAATTTTGCTAACTCTCTCAGCCAAAATACTAATTTGCCAGCTCGGCTTAATTACAGCAGCGTCAACCAAGTTTATAACGACTTAAAAAATCAATATGACGGAAAATTAACTCAGACCCAGTTACTTAATGGATTAAAAAACGGTCTCACTCAATCCACAAACGATCCCTACACTGAATATTTCACTCCCAACCAAGCCCAGCAGTACAACAATGAACTTCAAGGCACATTTAGCGGCATTGGAGCCGAATTAGGTGAAGATTCCAGTAATAATATCGAAATAATTGCTCCGCTGGCGAATACACCCGCCTCTAAAGCCGGACTTCAGGCAGGAGACATTGTTGCAGCGATTAACGGTAAATCCACTAACGGCATGTCAATAGATGTGGCAGTTGATGATATCCGTGGTTCTAGCGGTACAAAAGTTACGCTGTCGGTCATCCGTAATGATAGCCAGCAACTGACTTTTACAATTACCCGGGCTAACATTACAGTACCGAGTGTTAATTATAAGATTCTTAGTGGCAACATCGGCTACATGCAGATTAACCAATTCAGTAATGACACTTCGGATTTAGCTAAAAAAGCCGCCCAATCCTTCCAAAAAGCACACGTTAAAGGTGTGATTTTAGACCTGCGTGATAACCCGGGCGGACTAGTAACCGCCGCCGTTGATGTTTCAAGTTTGTGGCTGCCATCAGGTACTACGGTTATGCAAGAAAAAACAGGTAATGTAGTCGACCAAACCTATACTTCTAATGGGAATGACATCCTAAATGGCATACCGACAGTTGTATTAATTAATGCCGGCACAGCCAGTGCAGCTGAAATTACAACTGGGGCGCTGCATGATAATGGCCAAGCTTACGTAATTGGCGCTAAAAGCTTTGGCAAAGGGGTTGTCCAGCAATTAGATAATTTGCCCGGGGGAGCCGAGCTAAAGGTTACCATAGCCAGTTGGTACCGCCCGAATGGGAAAAATATCAACCACATTGGCATTACTCCCGACAAAGTTGTACAAATAACCGCTCAAGATACTCAAAATGGACAAGATCCCCAAAAAACTGCCGCATTGCAGTACCTAAACACCTACTAAAACAAGATAATTGATTTTTGTACTTGCCAGCATTGTAAGGGATGCGCTAGTATCTATGTAAGATAAGGGTAAGTGAAGGTGGCCAATAGACCAACTAAGTATGTATTTGTAACAGGAGGAGTCCTTTCAGGATTAGGAAAGGGCATTACTGCCGCCTCTATTGGTAATCTGTTAAAAGCCCGTGGTTTCAAAGTAAATATTCAAAAATGTGACCCATACCTCAATGTCGATGCCGGTACGCTCAATCCGCGCGAACATGGCGAGTGTTTTGTTACTAAAGACGGAGCCGAAACCGACTTGGATCTTGGCCATTATGAACGGTTTTTGGACGAAGAGCTTACTCAAAAGAGTTCCCTTATGGCTGGGCGGATACTTAGGAAAGTTATTGATGACGAACGGCTTGGTCTTTATGAAGGCCATACCGTTCAAATCATTCCGCACGTAACCAATGCCGTCCAGGAATATATTCGGGATTCCGGTAAGGACTTTGACGTCCAAATCGTGGAAATTGGCGGAACAGTAGGGGATTTTGAAGGCCTCAGCTTTATTGAGGCAATCCGGGAATTTGGCTTAAAAGTTGCGGCGAATGACTGCGCCTATGTTCATATTGTCTATTTGCCATATTTAGGAGCTAGCCAGGAAACTAAAACTAAACCTGCCCAAAATTCCGTTCGTGAACTGCGCAGTCTAGGCATTGCGCCGGATATCCTTATTGCCAGAAGCGAAAGTCCCGCCAACCCCAATGTTAAACATAAATTAAGCTTATTTTGTGGTGTCGACGAAGCCTCAATCGCCCTACTGCCCAATGCCGAAACAATTTATGAAGTTCCCTTGACACTGGAAGATACTGGCATTGGCGAGGCTTTATGCCAAAAACTTAATCTGCGGGCTCATAAACCTGAACTTAAAGCTTGGCGGAACGTAGTTAAAAAGGCGACTACTGACTATAGCGACTCTGTTACAGTCGGCATTGTGGCCAAGTATATGGATAACCAGGATACTTATATGTGTGTTTTTGAGGCATTGCGAGCTGCCGCCTGGAATAATAATTGTAAACTGACTATCCGCTGGATTGATGCTGCCGAACTTGAGACTAATCCGTCAAGTATTAGTCAATTACGGAAAGTTGATGGGATAGTTGTACCCGGAGGTTTTGGCATAAGAGGACTAAATGGAAAGGTGAGAGCCGCCCAATACTGTCTAGCAAAAAAGGTTCCATATTTAGGCTTGTGCCTTGGACTACAAATGGCAGTAGTGGGAGCCGCCCGGTCAGCCGGCCTAAAAGAAGCCACGTCAACTGAGATAGATCCCAGCTCGCCGCACCAGGTTATTCATACGATGGCAGATCAAGCTGGCAAAGAAAACACCGGCGGTACCATGCGGCTTGGGAATTATCCATGTAATTTAAACAAGGATAGCCTATCGGCAAAACTATATGGCAAACGCCAGATAATTGAACGTCACCGTCATCGCTATGAGTGCAATAATGCCTACCGTGAATTATATGAATCATGGGGCATTAAGGCCGTCGGAATCTCACCAGATGGAATATTAGTTGAGATGATAGAAGCCATAAACCACCCATTTTTTATAGCCAGCCAATTCCACCCTGAATTCACTTCCAGACCCAATCGACCACATCCTTTATTTAATGGATTTGTCGTAAAATTATTGCAAAGCCAACAGAACTAAGCTAATGTAAATCATATGGATCAATCTAACCCACAAGCACAACACACACAACAAGTACCTTCACCGAAAATTATTCCCAAGAAAATTCTTATGGTGGAGGACGATGACGATCTAGCCAATGTTTATTTAATGCGTCTAAAAGCCGAGGGTTTTGACATCAAGCGAGTTGCCAATGGTGAAGATGCCTTGGCAGTTGCCACAGAATATCGTCCGGATCTGATAATTCTTGACATTATGATGCCGATTATCAATGGCTTTGACGTACTGGATATCCTTCGCAATACGCCAGAAACTAGTAATATGAAGGTAGTAGTCTTAACTGCGCTAAGCCAGAAAAGTGATCGAGATAAGGCTGAAAGCTTATACGTCAGCGGCTACTTAGTTAAATCTGAAGTGTCCCTTAACGAAGTTATCGAAAGCATCAAGCGGCTACTATCCTAACAGCTCCGTTTAATAAACTAGAATTTTAGATAAACTACTTAATTATTCAACCGTAACTTCGGTGCGCCAGACAGTTTTACCGGTAAATGTTCGGACTTTTCGTTTTTGGAAACGCACGACACCATCTTTATTTGCATAAATAGTAAAATTACGAGCTAAATTCGTACCCTTGCCAGATCGTTTGGTTTGGCCAACTTGGCGGACAATAGTTTGCCCAGTTTTGACTTTTTGGTTAGCATAAAGCTTAACCCCGAGACGTTGTCCGGGACTATCATGATTATTCTTACTAGTGCCACCGGCTTTTACATGGGCCATTTGGCTATTTCCTTGTGATTATAAGTAATTCACGCGCCACTTTTTGATTAAGCCGAGCATAGATAAGCCCAGCTGGTTTAAAATGTTGCATAAAACTTGGTTGATTGTATCCTAATTGGCTTAAATGGTCAAGGAGTGGGAGCCTAATAAATTGGTTATCGGCAACCTGCCAAGCCGGTAAAGCTAGGCACAAACGGGTATTTTTGGGTACCTGTTTAGCGATATTAATCAGGAACTTTTCTATTTCGCTATCACAACGCTGGCGGATAGATTCTAGCTGATCCTTGTTAGGGAGTTTAGTCAATGGTGGCCCTAGGAATAATTCTGAAACTACCATGTCAAAATGATTTTTCCAAACCGCCGTAGTAGCATCTTGAACTTCGAGCGGGGGTGTTCTAAATTCTGGAATATAAAAATTATGTCCTAGCCATTCCAGGTTAAGTTTCGTGTATTCAACCATCCGGGGATTAATGTCAGAACCGTATACTTGGCAACCCATTAACAGGGCTTCTTGAAGAACGACTCCGGTACCGCAGAACGGATCCAACAAAATTAGATTTGATAAATCAGCTCCAACCCCTAAATTAATCATTATTTGAGCCAATTTTGGCGGCAACATGCCAACTCGGGGATCTCTTTTTGGGCGACCATAGTCCCGCCGCGAATAACTGTCGATATCTTGCACATTAGTAGTTTGGGCAATAATTGTGCGGTTTCCTTCCCGACATAGCACGATTTCAAAACCATGATCCCTAGTCAGGTGATTATGAATTACTTGGGCGCTGTTAAGTTGAGCAGAAACATTCGGGACGAACCTGACCGAACGGCCGTTTTGCCGCAAACTTTTCTTTACGGATAATCCCAAGGACATTACTTGGGTACTTGTCGTCCGGAAGTTATAAACACTGAATCCGATTGTAATTTTACCAGCCGATAATTTGCTTATTCTGTCTGTAAGCAAATCTTTTACCGCTTGTTGGATTGCTTGCCAGTCGTCAGTCGGCAGTGTATCCAATACCGAACAAAGTTTTATTGATCCACCAATACGGTTGAAATCGATAGTATTTGGAGAACAATCAATGATTGCGGTCGTTTGCTCAACCATCCGTACGCCTTCACCGTAAAGTGACATTAATTCAGCTAAACCGATCAATTGTTGCCGCCCAAGAATAAATAAACTTTGGGATTTCATGTAAGGAGTATACCGCGATTATTAAACTTTCCGATATAATACTACAGTATCATAAGAAAAATATGTCTGATGCTTCTCTCCAATATCTAAAACGCCACTGGAAAATTCTGCTTAATATCGTGACAGTTGGCGCTTTGCTGATAGTCATAATCAGTATCCGTCACGAGCTGGTTACAACGTTTGAAAATTTGGCAAAGGTCCATGCCTGGATATTGCTGTTAATGATACCGGTTGAAATATTAAACTATCATGCCCAAACCAAAATGTATGAGGGTCTTTTTCAATTAGTCGGCAATAAAGTCGGCTATCACTTGCTATATAAAACCGCCCTTGAAATCAATTTTATTAACAGTGTCTTTCCGAGTGCAGGTATATCCGGTGTTTCATACTTCGGCATGCGCTTAAGGTCGGATAAAATCAGCGGCACCAGGGCGGCAATTGTCCAAATGCTAAAACTTGGTCTAGTCCTAATCTCATTTGAGATTTTGTTGATATTCGGTGTATTTATCATGGCAATTGGCGGCCATATAAATGATTTAACAATTGCTATTGCCAGCTCATTAACCACACTATTGGTAATCGGAACAATTGCTTTCATGATGATTCTCGGGGAAAAGAAGAGGATTGACGCCACTTTTGCTTTCAGTACAAGAGCCATCAACAGATTAATCCATATAATTCGGCCCAAGCATCCGGAAACCATTTCAACCGCGCACTGGCGGGACAGGGCAGAGGAACTCCACCAAAATTATCTAGTCGTCAAAGCTAATTACAAAGATTTAAAGCAACCGCTACTATACGCGTTGCTAGCAAACCTAACCGAAGTGTTAGCGATTTATGTAGTTTATGGAGCTTTCGGGCATTGGGTGAATATCGGGGCGATCATATTAGCCTATGCCGTAGCTAACTTTGCCGGCTCAATTTCGGTAATGCCTGGCGGAATCGGTATATTTGAAGCTCTAATGACTGCCGTTTTAGCAGCGGCTGGCATACCAATTCGTTTAAGTATCCCAGTGACTGTTATGTACCGCGTACTGAATACGATTATTCAGGTACCACCGGGTTATTATTTTTATCGACGCGCCTTGAACCAAAAAACACCTGAGGAAAGTTAAGCCATGGATGAACCACTGATAATCAGTGTCAGTGAATTCATTGACCTGCTAAACCAAACCCTGGAGTTTGCATACCCATCGGTAACTATTCTTGGTGAGTTATCTAATTTTAAAATCAGCAATAACAAGTGGATTTATTTCGATTTAAAAGACGAAAAAGCAAAAGTCCGTTTCTTTGGGACGGTATATCATCTGCCCGGACCACTGGAAGATGGTATGATGCTAAAAGTCAGGGCTGTGCCGCGTGTCCATCCGCAGTACGGCTTTAGCTTAACCGTCCAGCACATTGCCTTATCTGGCGAAGGTTCAATTAAGCAAGCCAGTGAGTTATTAAAAGCCCAGTTGATGACCGAAGGACTGTTCGCGGCTGAACGCAAGCGCATACTACCATATCCGCCAGCTAAAATCGGCTTAATTACATCTGCTGAATCGGCGGCCTATACTGATTTTCTTAAAATAATTAACCAGAGATGGGGAGGGCTGGAAATCATCTTAAATAATGTCCAAGTCCAAGGCGAACCGGCAATCGATCAAATTACCCAAGCCATTACCCAGTTTAATCAGATGGCTAGCCCGCCAGACATACTCGTTATTACAAGGGGCGGCGGAAGCATTGATGATCTTCAGATTTTTAATCATGAACGGGTAACCAGGTCAGTTGCCGGCAGCCGGATACCGACACTAGTGGCAATCGGCCATGAGCAAGATATCTCTTTAGCAGAATTAGCGGCCGATCAGCGGGCCAGTACACCTAGCAATGCCGCAGAACTGCTCGTGCCGGATAAAAAAGACATAATTCAGCAGTTAAATATGACAAAGCAACAAATGGCCACACATCTGAAATATTCGCTGCAAATGCTTAAAATTACAGTCTCAGACTATAAAAAGGAACTCCAATCAGCAATCATGCAAAATCTGGCGCAGTGCCAGAACTATCTACAAAAACAATCCGAAATCATAGCCCTGTTAGACCCGCAAGCCATCTTAAGGCGCGGTTATGCGATTATCTATCGGCAAAAACAGATAGTGCGCCAAATTAGCGAACTCAATAAAGAAGATTCGGTAGATGTTAAATTAAACGACGGTTCATTCGAAGCAACCGTCAATAATGTAAAGGGGGGTAAGGAATAATAATGGCCAACAAAGAAGTTAACTTTAAAGAATTAAGCGCCGAACTGGATAAACTACTTTTAAAACTCCAGGATCAAAATACCGGCTTAGATGAAGCTATAACCCTATTTAAAAAGGGCAGAGCAATTGTCGACGCACTTGAGAAGTATCTGTTAAAGGCCGAAAACACCATTCGGTCTTTAACCAATGAGAAATCTAAAAAATAGTTTATGATATGGCTGTTGATAGTATTTCTAGTAATTTTAGGGTCATTTAGTTTTGTACTGATAATCGGCGCACCATTTCTGCCAACTTTAAACAACCAAATCAGTGACATATTTGAATTACTTGATTTAAAACCGGGCGATCTCCTATTAGAACTAGGCAGTGGTGACGGACGAATATTACGGGCAGCCGCTCAGAGGGGAATCAAAACTATCGGCTATGAGATAAACCCATTGCTAGTATTATATGGCTGGTTATTATCTTGGCGTTACCACAAATTAATCACAATTAGATGGAAAAATTACTGGCATGCACCCATTGGATCAGCTGATGCCATCTATATATTCTTACTCGATCCTTATATGAAGAAGCTAGAAAGGAAAATATCCAGAGAAATTAAACAACCTTTGAAAGTTGTGAGTTTTACATTTACGTTTCCAGATAGAAAACCAGTCAAAAAACTAAAAGGTTTAAAATTGTATCTGTTTAAACCACTAAATTAAACAACAAAATTTATATTTTTAGCTCCAAATAAAGCCTCTGTAAATGCTATACTTTAGTATAGATATGCGCGGAGGGTATACTGATCTACCAAACTCAACGAATTCGACACACTTAAACGAATCGTTGGATCTGTTAAAAGTAGTGGCTGAGGAAATTAAAAGGCCATTAATTGAAATCGCCCGGGCCAGCGAGCTGGCTTCTCTGACCGGCCAGTCTTCGATGAAAAATGTCGTTACAACTGTAGAAACAAGTGCCAACATGGCCCTGGAGTTGATTGACAGTTATTTGCTTGGTTTACAGCTTGCCGGCCAACAACAATTTCTCGAACTTGAACCTATCTCAATCGGATCTGTTTTATACGATACCGCCCATGATCTTGACCAGTTTGCCAAATCTCATAATGCTGCCATCCAGTTGAATTTTAAGAAAACTCACCGGTCGGTTATGGCTCATGGTAGTGGATTGCATACTGCTCTTGTAAATATGGGAAGGGTAATTATCGAGTCACAAGCCGAGAATAACACCTCTCATTCAATTATTAATCTCGGAATGCATAATTATTCTGGCATGGTAGTAGCTGGCATCTATAGCGATATTGAGCCAATCGCCCCAATTAATTTGCGGGCAGCCTGTAATTTATACGGCCACAGCCGGCAACCGTTTCACCAACTTTCATCTAGCTCAGCTGCTGGGATTTTTATTGCCAATAGTATTTTGCAAGCTATGTCAGTCAGGCTTCGTACGGCTCGTTTCAATAAGCAAGCCGGGTTGGCAATTACCCTAAAGCCCAGTTACCAGATGCGATTAGTTTAAAATGTAAAATTTATGGCACGCATACTGGTAATTGAACCGAATATAACCCTTGCTAAAATATATAAAACGATTCTGGTGAGAAACAAACATAAAGTTTGGCTAGCTAAAAATGCCCAGGAAGCAATCAATTTAGCCGATAAAAATAAACCGGATATCGTAATTTTAGAGCTGCAGTTGCCTCAGCACAACGGCTTGGAGTTTCTCTATGAATTTCGCTCTTATCAAGAATGGCGCAATACCCCGGTCATCATCCAGAGCTTGGTGCCGTCCAATGAGTTTAAAGACAACTTTATTCTATGGCACAAACTGGGTATAAGAGATTACTTGTACAAGCCAAAAAGTACTCTGTTGCAGCTTATAGATTGTGTAAACAGATACTTACCGCAGGCCATAGACAGTAATCCATGAAACAACTAAATACCAAGGGAATAATCCTCAGCCGTACAAATTACGGTGAAGCAGACAGAATTATTACCGTATTAACGCCGGATAATGGAAAAATCCGTTTAATGGCGAAAGGCGTTAGAAAGATTAAATCTAAATTGGCGGGTGGAATTGAGCTGTTTGCGGTTAGCCATATTACCTATATCAAAGGGCGGGGTGAAATAGATACTTTAATATCAACAAGGCTGATCCATTACTATAAATCAATTACCGCGGACATCGACCGCACAATGGCCGGGTACGAGTTTATTAAACAACTTAACCGGGCAACTGAGGAGGCGTATGAATCGGAATATTTTGATATTTTGGAAGCCAGTTTCTCAGCACTTGACGACCAAGCAATCGACCTTAATTTAATTAAAAACTGGTTTGCGATCCAACTGCTACGTCTAAGCGGGCAAGCACCAAATACTAGCCACGACTCTTCTGGAAAAGCTTTTATGGTTGACGCTAATTATACTTTTAGCTTTGATACCATGACGTTTACACCATATCAAGCCGGGCTATTTAATATAAATCACATTAAAGTCATTCGGCTTAATATCAGCAACAACCCACCAAAGGCCCTACAAAGGATTACCGGCATAACAGACCTATCCAAAGAAATTACGCCACTAGTTCAAACTATGTTCCGAACCTATATTCGGTTATAATCGAGCTAATATGGATTATGACTTAGAAACTATCGCCAGCTTGGCAAAACGACGCGGTTTTATCTATCAGGGCAGTGAAATATACGGCGGATTGGCCGGTACCTGGGATTATGGACCACTGGGCATATCCCTGAAACGTAACCTCATCAATATGTGGTGGAAATTCTTTGTTGAAGACCGCCAGGATATGCTGGGAATTGATTCGGCTACCCTTATGAACTCTAAAGTTTGGCAAGCCAGCGGTCATGTTGCGACATTTAACGATCCCTTAATTGAAGACGTTGTTACTAAAAAACGCTACCGACTTGATCAATTGTTAGAGGATAACGGAGTTAATGTTGAAGACATGGATCTAGCTACCATGGTGGCTGTGGCTAAAGAAAAGAATATCAAGAGCCCTGACGGCAATGATCTGGAAAATCCTGGCCAATTTAACTTAATGTTCAAATCACACATCGGCCCATTGGAGGACGAGAACTCGCTGGTATACTTGCGGCCGGAAACAGCCCAAGGCATGTTTGTGAATTTTAAAAACGTGCTGGATAGTTTTTATCCGGATATACCTTTTGGTTTAGCTCAAGTCGGTCGAAGCTATAGGAATGAAATCAGCCCGCGGGACTTTATTTTCCGGGTGAGGGAACTGGAAATCATGGAATTTGAGTATTTTATTCATCCTAATGACTGGGAAAAATACTTTAACACCCTACATGATCTAATGAACGAATGGTTTACAAAGGTTTTGCACTTTAGCCCTGAGCATATTCATGAGCGAGAACTACCGGAGAACAACAGGGCCCATTACAGTAAACGGACAATTGATTTTGAGTATGATTTTCCGATAGGCCATAAAGAAATTGCCGGTTTGTCTTACCGGACAGATTTTGATCTTAAAAATCATCAGGAAAAATCAATGCAAAATATGGAATACCGACCGAAAAACGGCGACCTAGCTTTTATTCCGCACGTAATTGAACCGACCTTTGGAGTCGATCGACATATCCTAGCCATACTTTGTGAGGCTTACAGCCAAGACGAGATAAATGGCGAGAAACGGTTTTTCTTAAAGTTCCCATTTGAAATTGCCCCAATTAAGTTAGCAGTTTTTCCTTTGCTAAAAAACAAACCGGAACTAATAGCCAAGGCTCAATCAATCTACCAGCAACTTCATAAAAAGTTCGGTCAGGTTATGTGGGACGACAACGGCAATATAGGCAAACGTTACCGTCGCCAAGACGAAATTGGAACCCCATATTGTGTGACAATCGATTTTCAAAGTTTACAAGACGATACATTTACGCTCCGCGATCGCGATACTACCATTCAAGAGCGAATGAAGATCGATCAGCTTATCAGTAAGCTTGAGTCCCAAGCATCTTAGAATATAGATCTCCTAATCTGTTATACTATAAAGTATTAAACAGGGGGATTTACTATGAAAGTAACAAAGTACCCGCAAAGTTGTCTGGTGGTTGAAAATAACGGTCACAGAATATTAATAGACCCTGGTTCGCTGGTACCGCAGCACTATAAAGTTGCTGATCTAATGCCAATTGAGGGAATTTTATTGACTCACGAGCACTTTGATCATGCTGACCCAGAATTCATCGAATCATTATCCGGGAATAATATTCCAGTTATAGCCAATCAGAGTACGGCGACATTATTGGGCGGTCTTATTACAAAAGTAGTCAATAACAATGAAGAATTTGAAATAGCCGGCTTTAGCGTTAAAGCCTTTGAGCTGCCTCATTGCAGAATGGTTGATGGCACTCCCGGTCCCCAGAACACCGGATATATAATCAATAAGACATTTTTTCATCCTGGTGACGGCATAGAAGTAAGTAATTTTAAGATTGATTCTGCTGCAGTGCCAATTGCCGGACCGGATATAAGTCCTCATGATGTTTATCAGTTTATAAAAGAGCTTGGTTGCCACACCGTTATTCCAATTCATTATGATTATTTTCCAGCCGATCCACACTTTACGGCAAGTACTCTAAATAGTATTTCTTCACTTAAAGTTATAGTGCTTAATAACGGCGAATCCGCAGAAATATAACATTAATTCTCTCAGATAAGGAACAATCCGGTATGAAATATCCAGCTACACCGACTAAAAATTTAGTTGAAAACATCCATGGCTACAAAGTCGAAGATAATTACAGGTGGCTTGAGAACATATCATCTAAGCCTGTAAAGAGCTGGATAAACACCCAGAACAAATTGACAGATCAAGTAATATCTCCAAAACTACAGTCAAAACTAGAAAAAGAGCTTGAGACGGCATTTAGATTCCCCAGCTTAAGTGCACCACGAGCTCGTCATGGAGTTTATTTTGGATGGGAAAGAAAAGTTGGCCAAGAACAAAGCATAGTTTATATGCAACGTGGCTTACGCGGCAAGAAACGTATCTTGATTGACCCAAATAACCTTAGTAAAAACACCGGGCATGTTATCAGCTTAGAGAGTTGGTTTGTTTCGCATAAGGGAGACTATGTGGCGTATCGAACTTCTGTCGATGGCAGCGAATTAGCGGTTTTAAAGGTGATGGATGTTAAAACCGGTAAGGATATAGAAAAAATTTCCGATAATTCATCTTGGTCTTTAACTTGGTTGCCAGATGATAGCGGGTTTTTCTATACGGCCCACCCCAAATTAGGAACGGTCCCAAAAGGCGAAGAAAGATACCACGAGAAAACTTACTTTCATAAAATAGGTACAAAACCAATTTCTGACAAACAAATATTTGGCGATGGACGCCCCAAGGAAGACATGACAGTTTTGTACCTTAGCGTTGACGGACGATGGTTAATAATTTCTGCTAGTCTTGATTGGGAGCGCTACGATCTATACTTATATGATACGAAAACTTGCAAGACAAGCGATTTGATAGTAGGCTATAATGCTAAATTTGAAATTGTTTTTACTAAAGAACACATGCTTCTTTTTACGAACTACCAAGCCCCTAATTACCGTATCCTATACTCCGACCTCAAAACCCCGCCTAATGACCTTAAACTTTGGAAGCGTCTTATACCTGAACGGAAGCATAATATAGACTACTATTGGTTGACTACAGATAAAATTTTGGTTGCATACCAAATTAATGGCAGCGTAAAAGGTTATGAATTTGATTATTGCGGTAAAGAAATCGCTGTCATCCCTATGCCAAAGCATGCTTCGCTCACAGAAATAAGCGCCAACAAGTACGAAACAGAATACTTCTATACATACGCTTCTTTCATTACGCCGCAAGTAACCATGCACTATAACCCGGAAACTCGGAAATATTCAGAATTATTCCGGTTAAAGTCGACATTAAATGAAACAGACTACGAAGTTAAGCAGGAATGGTTTCATTCAAAAGACGGGACAAAAGTGCCAATGTATATTATCCACCACCGAAATATCAAATTAGACGGTAAAAATCCGACTATTTTATCTGGCTATGGTGGATTTGAAAGCTCAAACTTACCGTATTTCCTCAGAAATCTTGTACCCTGGTTAATGAGAGGTGGAATTTTTGCTATTGCCAATATTCGCGGCGGCGGTGAATTTGGCAAAACCTGGCACACCTCAGCCATCAGAAAGAACAAGCAAAAAAGCTATGACGATTTTATTGCTGCGGCAGAACATTTAATTGCTAAAAATTACACTAATAATCAACATTTAGGTATTCAAGGTGGAAGCAATGGCGGTTTATTAGTCAGTACCGTGGCTGTTCAGAAGCCAAATCTTTTTAAGGCAGTTGTCTCACAAGTACCATTAACAGATATGGTTAGATTTCCTAAATTCTTAATAGCCAGCCGTTGGATATCTGAGTATGGTGATCCAAATGATCCGAAAGAACTCAAGTATATCCTAAGATATAGCCCATATCATAATGTTGATAAGAGAAAAAATTACCCGGCTTTTCTATTCACAACAGCCGTAAATGATACCAGAGTTCACCCGATGCATGCTTACAAAATGGGGGCCTTACTACAAAGCCTGAACGGCAAAGAACCGGTACTAATTTACACGCAAAACTCAGCTGGTCATACTGGCGCACAAACAATGAGCCGCTTATATAAAAACCAAGCTAGAGTATTAGCTTTTTTTGCAGAGCAACTCGACCTAAAAGTCTAATTACTTATCAAGAGAGTTAGTTATACTTGCCAGTAACTTTAATTGAACAATGATTATGGTCATGGTTGATAAATAAAGCTTGTAAATGTTATAAATAGACCCATGGCAGAAAAGAATCGATTTGGAAATTGTTGGGATGAAGCTAAAGTTAGACTTCATGATACACCACCAGTTTTTAGGGGAATAGCCCAGATTGGCTATGCCGCTGTATTATGGGCGCGTAGATCAGAGATTGAAATGTGGGTTTGTTATCCAATATACGATAATGATGAAACAGCGAACGAGCATCAACTTACTGATTCTACACACGTTTAATTAGAAGCTATCGGAAATTTCGTGGAGGTTTTTGGTCTTTGGTCCGGCCGTAAAGGTACCAATCAGCTAAACGTTGTTGATGAGTTTGGTTCATGCCCCTA